>ENA-OOWN01000001-OOWN01000001.1-human-gut-metagenome-genome-assembly--contig:-NODE-1-length-261580-cov-14.388919_pt1 | contig 261580 bp, 312 predicted proteins | sample MGYA00241406_ERZ501319 | MGnify/ENA primary metagenome ERZ501319 (study PRJEB25962, sample SAMEA2042734) | human gut metagenome | biome: human gut; feature: human-associated habitat; material: faeces... | reverse complement strand
AGCCTTTTAGGCGTTATGAGTAAAAAGCCCCCGGCTAAGCCGGGGGATAATTACTTTGAATTTATTTGTATCAGATTTAAAGATTGAATTTTATATTAAGAGATTGTGAACATTATGTGAAAAATTAAAAAAGCTATTGACTTGGAGTAAACTCTAAAAAATAAAATTAGAAAAATAAAAAATAGGAGGAGAGAAAATGAACAAAAAGATTATAGTTTTAATTGTTGTTATTATTTTATTAGCAATAATTGGTGGAGTAATATATTTTACAAGCCAAAATTCAAACGAAAGTGAAAATGCTAATAATAACCAAGAAAATTTAGCTGAGCAAACAGAAGCAGAAAATCAAACAAGTAATAGTATAGGAACAGAAAATGAAGATAATACAACAGAAGGAACAGGAAAAACATTAGTTGTATATTTCTCTGCACAAGGACATACAGAAGAAGTTGCACAAAAAATTGCAAATAATTTAGGAGCTGATATTTTTGAGCTTGAACCAGTAGATGCATATTCTTCTGACGATTTAGATTGGACAGACAGTAATTCAAGAGTATCACAAGAACATGAAGACGAATCATTAAGAAATATCGAACTTGTTTCTACTAGTGTAGAAAATTGGGATAGCTATGATACAGTATTAATTGGATATCCAATATGGTGGGGTATAGCTGCTTGGCCAGTAGATACATTTGTTAAATCAAATGACTTTACAGGAAAAACAGTTATTCCATTCTGCACATCATCATCATCAGGACTAGGAAATAGTGGAGATTTACTTGCAGAAGAAGCAAATTCTGGTAACTGGTTAGATGGACAACGTTTTAGATCTAATCCATCAGACTCAGATATTAAAAATTGGACAGATAGTTTACAATAAAGTTTGAACTTTAGGGACGGGGTTAAAGTTCAGATGTGCTAATTGCTGGCTAAATATAAGCCTTACTTAAATAACTTAAAGAATTTGCAGTGAGTACAATAGCAGTGATTAGCACATATATACATCCCCTTTTATTATAGGCAAGCGTACAATTAAACTGTAATCTAAACCTTCGATTTACTAAATAGTTGTAATCAGCTTGCCAAATAAAATTGTTTATAGGAATTATTTTATAATTTAGGTTATAGAATAATTCCTATTTCTAAAATGAATAGACGAGGTGAGATATGAAACTTAATTTAAAGAAAGTGTTTTTTGTAGTATTTATAATTATTATTTTAATTGTAATACTTTTCTTTGCTTTTAGAAATAATACGGAAGTTAGTACTACAAATGAAATTACAAATACAGTTATAAATAACATAGTTAATGAATCAAATACATTAGTAGTAAATGTGTCAGCAGATCAAGTAGAGCAAGCATGGGAATGGCAACATGATACATTAGATAACCATAATATAAATGCCTCAGCAATTAATTCTGTACATGATACTATAGATTCATATCCAATTAATGCAGAAGTAATTGTAAAAGATGGAGTTATTGTAGATGAATATTACAAAGACGGATATGACCAAAATAGTGTGTTTTCATTACAATCAACTTCCAAAAGTGTCACATCAGCTTTAATAGGAATTGCTATAGACAAAGGATATATACCAAGTGTAAATGTGCCCATAGCAACTTATTTCCCACAAATACTAGATTCTGGTAGTGAATATAAAAGTCAAATTACAATATGGAATTTACTTACACATACAACAGGACTAAATGCTAGTGATACAGCAAACTGGAGTGAATGGCTAGCTTCTGATAATTGGGTAGATTATGTACTAGAAAGGCCAGCAACATCAAGACCAGGTACAGTATTTAGTTATTTTACGGGAAATACTCATTTGTTATCTGCAATTTTACAACAAGCAACAGGAAAAACAGCTTATGAATTCGGAAAGGAATATTTATTTGATCCACTTGATATGGATAGTGTACAGTGTAGTACAGATCCTCAAGGAATTTCTGATGGTGGAAATGGTTTTGCAATGAATGTATATGATATGGCAAAATTAGGAGAATTATATTTAAACAATGGTAACTGGAATGGAGAACAGATAATTTCTGAACAATGGATAAATGATTCTACAACACTTCAATTTGATAGATCATCAGGTTCAGCAGATTATGGATATCAATGGTGGGTTAGAACGTTTGGTGAAAATGCGTATCCAGCATATTTTGCCCAAGAACATTATGGACAATATATTTTTGTAGTCCCAGATTTAGACTTAGTTGTAGCGATTACTAGTCATTATGAAGGAAGCACTAGCGTTTATTGGCAAATTATGAATAATATTGTAAATGCTTGCGATTAAATATAGTAGAAAAATGATTTATAAAAGGAAGTAATTATATTGATAATTACTTCCTTTAGTGTTATTATCAACCTAACAAAACAAGAGATAAAACTTGTCTAAATGATAGAAAGGTAGGGATTTATATGAAAAGGGGATTAAAGGTTTTAATAATTATTTTAGTAATTTTAGTTGTTGTTGCAATAGCAATTTTACTGGTTAAGCATTTTACAACGAATGAAGTTAATAATGAGCTTACAGGAAATAGCATATCATATGATAATGCTGATGCAATTGCCACAATGGATGTTGTAATAGTAAGAGTAGATGACACATATCTTGGAGTTATAAATAAAGATGATCCAAATGATATAATGACAGCAAGTATTCCAGATGATGATACTAATGAATATAAACAAAATCAAGAGGTTAGAGTTTATTATAATGGAATGATAAATGAAATGTATCCAGGTAGTTTTGCCAAGGTTTTAAAAATAGAAATCCTAAAAGAAGATAGTGATGTTACAATACCGGAAAAGGCATTAAAACTTTTTTATAGCTCACGTAATAATGTATCAGTTTCAAATATTAATGTAACACAAACAGGTGTATCTTTTGAGATAAAAGATACAAATGAATATAAATACGAATATACAAATACATATACATTATTTAAAAAGAATCCAGAAGCCGAAAAAGTAGAAGCACCAAGTATGCCAATAGTAACAGGCAATACAACATCATCATATGAAGGAAGTGGTATTCCACTTTGGCAGGAAGCTACAAAAGTTTCAGATGTTAATAGTGAAGATACAGTAATTTCTGAAAATATTGCAGAAGACACTGTAAGAAAGACTTGTGATTGGACAAATATATATGGAAAATTAGAAAGTGGAGAGTATGACTTTTCATTGACTGCAGAAGGATTTTTTATAAGAATAAAATTTACTGTAAATGAAAATGGAGAAATTTCAAATGTTACTTCTGATTTTATGTAATAAGGTGAGTGAATGAAATATATTATAAGAGAAATTACAGAAAAAGATAATAAAGAAATAGAACACATAATAAGGTCATGTTTAATTGAATTTGGTGGAGATCATGAAGGCACAGCATGGACAGATCCAAACTTAGGAAGATTTTCCAAAATATATAATACACCAGAAAATAAATATTGGGTTGCCGAGGATACTTCTGGCAAATTGCTTGGAGGAGTTGGTATTGGAAAAATAGCCAAACTCCCAGAGGTGTGTGAATTACAAAAAATGTATTGTTTACCAACTGCAAGAGGCACAGGAGTTTCGCATAAGTTAATTGAAACAGCATTAAATCATGCTAAAAAATATTACAAAGAATGTTATTTAGAAACATTAGAGAATATGATTGCTGCCAAAAAGTTTTATGAAAAATATGGATTTAAAAGACTAGAAAAACCATTAATAAAAACTGAGCATTTTGCATGTGATGTATGTTATATTAAAAAACTATAGGAGGATAAAATGATTAATTTCGATGAAATAAAAGAAGTGGGAATAAATGAATTAAATGGTGGTAATGGAATAACAAAAGCTAATATGTTTATGGATAAAAATATAAAAATAATGAAATCTGTATTAGAAAAGGGTTGTTCAATTGGTGAACATACTCATAAAACAAGTAGTGAAATAATTTATATTATAAGTGGAACAGCTAAATGCACATTAGACGGAAAAGAAGAGATTGTACATAAAGGAGAATGTCATTATTGTCCAAAGGGTAGTACACATTCTATAGCAAATGCAACAAATGAAGATTTAGTTATGTTTGATGTAGTGCCAGAACAATAATTAGTAAAAAAGGAGAAACGATGAAAAGTATATTTGTTATAGGAGATAGTATCTCATTATATTATCATAAATATTTAAAAGAATTATTTAATAACGTTGCAGAATATAGAAGAAAAGGTTCAGAGGAAGATATAAAAATAGCATTAGAGAATCCTAATAATCCATTCGGAGCAAACGGGGGAGACAGTAGACGAGTAAAAGCGTATATGGAAAAAATGAAAAATGAAAATATCCATGTTGATATTTTATTAGTAAATTGTGGGCTACATGATATTAGAACAGATAGGGTAACAGGCAAAATACAGGTCCCAGAAGAGGAGTATGCTAAAAATTTAGAAGATATAATAAAGCTTGGAAAAGAAATAGCTAAAGAATTTATTTGGATTAGTTCAACACATGTTGATGATAATTTACACCAACAAAGAAAAGAAGGTTGTTATAGATATAATAAAGATGTAATAAGATATAATGAAATTGCAAATGATATAATGAAAAAGAATGACATAAGAATAATTGATTTATATAAATTTACATATAATTTAAAAAATGACAATATGTATAGAGATCATGTACATTACACAGATGAAATTAGTAAAAAACAGGCTGAATTTATTTATAATGAATTAAATATAGAATAAATATTAGAAGGCATTAAAAATTTTAATGCCTTTAAAATTGCAAAAAGGGATAATATATGTTAATATATTAAACATTGACATTTTAAATAAAAGGAAGAGAAATATGGGGATTTTAGAATTATTATTAATAGCAATAGGCTTAGCTATGGATGCTTTTGCAGTTTCAATATGCAAAGGTTTAGCAATGAAAAAAATGAATTGGAAAAAAGCTATTATAGTTGGGATTTATTTTGGCGTATTCCAAGCACTTATGCCAGTTATAGGATACTTCTTAGGAACAACATTCGAAAGTTTAGTAACTAAAGTAGACCATTGGATAGCATTTGTTCTTTTGGTATTTATAGGTGGAAAAATGCTTAAAGAAGCATTTGATAATAATTCTGAAGGGTATAATGATAGCGTAAATTTTAAAACAATGGTAGTTTTAGCAATAGCAACAAGTATTGATGCTTTAGCAGTTGGGATAACTTTTGCGTTTTTACAAACTAATATAGTATTAGCAGATATCTTAATAGGAGTAGTAACTTTTATATTATCTGTAATAGGTGTAAAAATCGGTAATCAATTTGGTATTAAATATGAGAAGAGGGCAGAGATCATAGGAGGAATAATTTTAATTCTTATAGGAATTAAGATTTTATTAGAACATTTAGGAATAATTAGTTTATGGTAGTAATTTAAAAATAGCAGATAGTTAAATCTGCTATTTTTGTTTTTCTCTATAACTATTTCCCCAGACAACCATAGAATCTAAAATAGGTTTTAAGCTCCATCCAGTTTCGGTTAAAGAATATTCAACTCTAGGTGGAACCTCTGCATATACTTTCCTATTAACAAGACCAGAAGCTTCCATTTGTCTTAAATTATTTGTTAAAACTTTTTGGGTAATACCATTTAAAGATTTTTTTAATTCTCCAAATCTTTTAGTTCCAGTTAGTAAATCTCTAATAATTAAAACTTTCCATTTATCTCCAATTAACCCCATTGTAATTTCTACCGGACAAGCTGGTAATTCTTTTTTCATAATATCAACTCCGTACTTTTAATCTTAATTAAATTATATCAAACAATTTTTAAAACGCAATATAAAAACCAGAAAAATGCACAATAGTTTCCAAAAGAATATAAGAGTCAAAATAAAACTAAAAAATTTTAATTGATGTAATTAAGAAAAATAGGCAAGAGTATCTTTAAGGAAACTATATTACAAAAAAGTGCCCACTTTACAAGTAAAAACAATGAATTTAAAATGTATTCAGAAAAAGAAAAACAAAGTAGCTACTTATAAAAAATATTTAAAAATTAAATAAAGGAGTGTATTTATATGGAAAAAACAAGAGTGAATTTAAAAAAGGGATATATGGAAGTTTATGATTTTGGAGAAATTAAATTACATGCGTATCAAACAAATGATTTAATGTATGATGAAAGCTATATTTTAGAAAATAAAGATAATGTTTTATTAGTCGAATTCCCAGCATTTTATGATAACTTAGAAGAATTCGAAACATATGTAAAAGGTTTAGGAAAAAATATTGTAGGAAAAGTATTTTCAGACCATCCAAATGGAGGAACAATATTTAAAGATGTAAAAGGATATGCATCAGAAGGTACAATTAAATCAATGAAAGAAGGAACAATACATAATTTAGTAACTGGATTTGAAACATCTTTTGGAGGAACATTTGCAAAAGAATATCATGAAATTACAGATATATTAAAAGATGAAAAAGTAAATATTGGAGGATTTGAATTAAATATCACATATCATGATGAAAATATTGAAATCGAATTCCCACAAATAGGTTGTGTTTATACACATATGTTAGGACATGATTGCCACTCAATAGTAGCAGGGGAAGGTCATGCAGATGTAATAATAGCACAATTAAAGAATTACAAAGCTAAAGGATATACATTAGTACTTTCTAGTCACTACACACCAGAAACATTAAAAGATGTAGATACAAAAATAGAATATCTAGAAGAATTAAAGAAAATCGCTAAAGATTGTGCTAATGCTGATGAGTTTAAAGCTAAAGTAAAAGCAGAATATCCAGAATATAGTGGGTTAAATTACTTGGATATGACAGCAGGTTATTTCTTTCCAAACAATTAAATAATTTTACAAAAGATTCACAATTAAGATACTTGCTTGTTACTTTATATAAGTATAATAACAACAAACTTAAGATCAATCATTTTATCTTAAGTTTGCTAATGTAGCGATACAGAAGCATAAACATCCCCTTTTATTTTCAAAATTCTACATGTAGTTACAAAGAAAATGTAGGATGAAGATTAGGAACCACTTTAAGTGGTTCCTTTTTTGGTAAATTGATTATTAAATTTACCAATAAGCTGTATATAATTTCATAAAAGCAATTGATTAATCAATTCATAGATTCAACTACTAAAATATAAAGTAAGAAAATAAATTATAATTTAAAGTAACGAAATTATTGAGAGACTAACAGTTTTATGATATGATAGGGACAATTAAAATTCCTAAAAGGAGGAGAAATATATGGTTTTAAAAAAAGTATATTTTAGAGAAATTACTATGAAGAACGGTACATGGGAAGAATTTAAAAATGAATTAGGTCCTGCTTTGGATATGTTGGGTCATGTGGTAGAAGATAGTTACGATAAAATGAACATATCTGCATTTTTAGACTGGGCTAAGGATTTATGCTGGATAAAAGAAGATAATATAATAATAAAAGTAAATGGTCCAGTATGTGAATTAGTAGAAGACGTAATGAATGAAATATCAAAATTCTGGGCTGTAGAGGCAGAAAAATGCATTGCCGGTGGAAAAAATCGTAATTTTGAATTCATTTTAGTTGATGTTAAATAAATATAATTAAATTGCGGGGATAGAATTAGTCAAATCAACACATTGAGCATTTTTTGTTGTTCAGTTTAAATTTTAATCTTATTATAATTGGTTTAGAATAAAAAAGGAGGAATTAATTATGGATACAAATAAAATTTATGCTGAACAAATTGCTAATGAATATTCAGTAAAAAAAGAGTCAAAAGTAATAGCACTAAAAAAATTAGATAGAAGGGCAAAATTACCAGCAAATGTATTTGCTTATACGTTTGGAATAATTATGGCGTTAGTACTTGGATTAGGAATGTGTTTATCAATGGATGTTATAGGAAATGGGAATTTTATAATTCTAGGAATAATAATTGGAATTATAGGATTTATTGGAGTAGGATTTAATTATCCGATTTATAAAAAAATACTTGAAGAATCAAAGAAAAAATATTCACAAGATATAATTAGATTAGCTAATGAAATATCAAATGAAAATATTTAAAAAGAAAGGATCAGTATTAGATGAATAAGAATGAAAGTAAGTATTTTAATACTGCTCTTTTAATGGATGAAGCATTAATATATTTACTTGAAAAAAAAGATATAGAGTTTATTACAGTAAAAGAAATATGTGAAAAAGCAGGTGTAAATAGATCAACATTTTATTTGCATTACGAATCTGTTGATGATTTGTTGGAAGAAACAATGCAATATATAATTAGGAAATTTGTTAAGTATTTTGATGGAAATACTAATGAATTTATTAATAAAATTAAGGACTTGCCACTTGAATCTTTAAACCTAATACAAGAAAAATATTTAATACCATATCTTAATTTCATAAAAGAAAATAAAAAAATATTTAAGGCTTCTTTTAGTAATCCAAAAGGAATGCAATGTTTTGAGAAATATAGTAGTTTAGAAAAATATATATTTGTACCTATTTTAGATAGATTTAAAATACCAGATAGCGAAAAAAAGTATTGTATAAGTTTTTATTTTAAAGGAATTAGTGCTATAATAGAAGAATGGGTAAAAGGTGATTGTCAAGATTCCATTGAAGATATGAATAAAATTATTATTAAATGTGTTACAAAAAACAATATTATGAAATAAAAATTAAGTAGCTATAAAATTAGTTGTAACAGCTAAGTTAAGATAGAATACTATATTTTAAGTATTATGCTTAGGAGCCACTTTAAGTGGTTCCTTTTTATGTATTAATCAATTAGTACTGTAAAAATGAATGTATATATTTAGAAAAGATATAGAATAATTTTCTCTTTTATGTTACTATAACGATAAATAGTAATTTATAGGAGGAAATTTAATAATGCCAGAAACAATTACGATAATTGCAGCCATTGTTGCTGTAGACATAGTAATACTTGCCTTAAAATGTTATGGTAAATTTGTAATGAAAGAGGATAAAATTTCATGGAAATTAATTGCACTAATTCAAATTCCAATATTAGTTATTTTATACTTGTTTTTTATTTCATTTGAAGCAACATTAATAATTTTGATAAGTGCAATAGTGATTTGTGTAGTATTAGGTATTTTTTGTGATTTTAGAGGAAAAAGGAGTGCTACACAGCCTATTGCAGCAGAAATTATAGATATTAATCGTATAAATTATGGTAGAAGAAATACAGAATATATGTATACATTAACTGTTAAATATACTGTAAATAAAGTAGAGTATATAGCTAAAAATTTAAAAGGATATAGTGAATTAGATGAGAATATGAAAATTGGAAATCAAATTATTATAAAATATAACCCCAAAAATCCAAATGATGTTCGTATGCCATAAAATATTAATGTATCTAATATAAAGAAGGAGAAATCTATTTATGAGAGTTTTAGATAATGAACTTAAAGATAAACTAATAGATTATGATAAACTATTAAAATATGGATTTATACAAGAGAATGGAACATATTTATATAAAACGAAGTTACATAATGGAGAATTCGAACTCAAAGTTACTGTAGAGAATAATAAAATGACATCAAAAGTAATTGATTTAATGAATGAAGATGAATATATTCTTGTAGATATTAAAGATAGTACTGGAGAATTTGTTGGTAATCTTAGGAAGGAATATGAAGAAGAATTACAAAATATTATAGAACAATGTACAATACCAAATATATTTAAAAGTGAACAAGCAAAAGAAATAATTAAATATGTAAAAGAAAAATATAATGATGAATTAGAATATCTATGGAAGAAGTTTCCAGAAAACGCCATCTGGAGAAATAAGAGAAATAACAAATGGTATGGATTACTACTTGTAATATCAGAGAGAAAGTTAGGACTTGAATCAGATAAGATCATTGAGATTATAGATTTAAGATATTCAAAAGATAATATAAAAGAAATCATTGATAATAATAAGATATTTCCGGGATATCATATGAATAAAGAAAGTTGGATTACAATAAGATTAAATGGAGATATGAATACGAAAAAAATATTAGAGCTAATAGATAATAGTTACAAGTTATCATTAGCGAAATCAAAAAGAGGTACAGCATAATGAAAACTAGATGTAAATGGTGTAATGTAAAAAATGAATTGTATATAAAATATCATGATGAAGAATGGTGTAAACCAAATTTTGATGATAAGTATTTGTTTGAAATGCTAATATTAGAATCTTTTCAAGCAGGGCTTTCTTGGGAATGTGTATTAAATAAAAGAGAAAGTTTTAGAAAGGCATATGATAATTTTGACTTAGACAAAGTTTGTTCGTATGATGAAACTAAGATAAATGAACTATTATTAAATAAAGATATAATAAGAAACAAATTAAAAATAAAGGCAAGTATAAATAATGCTAAAATTTTTAAGAATATAAAAGATGAATATGGAACTTTTTATAATTATTTAGAAACTTTTTCTAAAGACAAAATAATTTATGAAACTGGAAAAACTACAAATGCTTTATCTGATGAAATATCAAAAGATTTGAAAAAAAGAGGAATGAAATTTGTAGGTTCAACAATAATTTATTCATATTTGCAGGCAATAGGAATTATAAATTCGCATGATAAAGACTGCTTTTTATATAATCAAAAAAATTATAAGGAGATAATTGATGGAAGATAAACAAATATTACTTAATAATATAGATAAAATTCATACTACTGAAATGGGAATTGGTAGAATTATGAAAAATCTTGAATTGGATAATAATGATGTTGTAGACTTTTGCAAAAATAAAGTCTTAGCTAAAAACTGTAATATCTATAAACAAGGCAAAAATTGGTATTGCGAAATTGATAATATTAAAATAACAATAAATTCATATAGTTATACAATTATAACAGCGCATAAATTAAAGTGTAAATAGATGATATATATATAGTAGAGTGAAGTGAAAAGGTTGTACTTCACTTTATTTTTTTACTAAAAATAATAAAAGCAATAGTATCCAAAGGGAAACTAAGGCACATTAAAGTGCGTACTTCACAAGTAAATATAATGGCAGTATAATTTATAACAATAGGAGGTAGAAACTTGGAAAAGTTAGATTATTTAATAAATTATTTATTAAAAGAAAGAAATGAATCTATAGAAATTAATAATTTATCTTATGAAGATAAAAAAAGAATATATCGTTCTTTGTGTAATATAAGAGATGCAAAACCAATTTCAGAAGAATATTTAAAAATAGAAAATGAGTATTTACAAGAAGAACTTAGCAAAAAGAATATTACAAATATAGCAGAAATAAAAACAGTCCAAAATTCTAATTTAAAATACAAAGATAAAATATGCTTATGGAAAGGAGATATAACTACATTAAAAATAGATGCTATTGTAAATGCAGCAAATTCACAAGGGTTAGGATGTTTTGTTCCAATGCATTCTTGCGTGGATAATATCATTGGAAGCAATGCAGGTGTTTCACTTAGGCTTGAATGTAATGAAATTATGAAGAACAAAAATTATTTCCTTCCAACCGGGGAAGCATTTATAACAAAAGGATACAATTTACCAGCAAAATATGTAATTCATACAGTTGGACCAATAATTTATGAGAGTGTAACAACAAAAGAAGAAAAAGAATTAATCAATTGCTATATTAATTCATTAAATTTAGCTATTCAAAACGGGATAAGAACGATTGCATTTCCTTGTATTTCAACTGGAGAATTCAGATTTCCACAGACACAAGCTTGTAAGCTTGCAATATCAGCAGTAGAAACTTTTTTAACAGAACATGAAACTGATGTAGATAAAATCGTATTTAATGTTTATAAAGAGGAGGATTATAACATCTATGAACAAAATATTAGAAGTTAAGAAATTAATAAATGATGCAGAATATATTTTGATTGGTGCTGGTGCAGGTCTTTCTACAGCAGCTGGAATTGAATATTCTGGTAAAAGATTTACAGACAATTTCGCAGAATTTATAAAAAAATATAATTTTACAGATATGTATACATCTTCGTTTTATGATTTCGAAACAGAAGAGGAAAAATGGGCATATTGGGCAAAACACATATATGTTAATAATACTGGAATGGAAGCAACAGAGCTTTACAAAAAATTATTTGATTTAGTAAAAAATAAAAACTATTTTGTTATAACCACAAATGTAGATGATCAATTTTATAAAGCAGGATTTGATAAGAACAAGATATTCGCAACACAAGGAAGTTACAGATATATTCAATGCGGAATAGCATGTCACAATAAATTATATGATGCAAAAGATTTAGTAGCAAAAATGTTAGAAAATACGCACGATTGTAAAATACCTTCAGAACTTGTTCCAGTATGTCCAGTATGCGGAGAAACAATGGATGTAAATATTAGGAAAGATGCATATTTTGTAGAAGATGAGCATTGGTATAAGCAAGATGAAAGATATGGAGAGTTTTTAGATACGACAAAAAATAATAAAGTTTTATTATTGGAATTAGGAGTAGGATTTAATACTCCAGGAATTATTAGAATTCCATTTGAGCAAATGACATATAAAAATCTTAATTGGAAATTAGTGAGAATAAATAAAGACGATTGCAGAACATTTTTAGATATTGAAGATAGAAGCCTATTAATTGAAGATGATATAAGTAAGCTTTTAAATGAAATTATATAATCAAATAAAAAGCATATAATTTATTGAAAATTATGTGTTTTTTTGATATTATCGAATAAATTTGAATAATAAAATTAAGAAAGATATAATTGAAGTGGAGAACAATGGAATTAATTGTAAAAAAGTTTGAGGAATTGACAACCGAAGAACTATATGAATTATTAAAAATAAGAGTTGAAGTATTTGTTGTAGAGCAACAATGTTCTTATCAAGAAATAGATGAAAAGGATAAAAAAGCGTATCATATCTATTTGAAAGAAGCTGGCCAAATAAAAGCTTATTTAAGAGTTTTATATCCGGGAGTATCTTTTGAAGAAGCTTCAATAGGTAGAGTATTAACTACTGAAAGAGGTAAAGGTTATGCAAATATAATTTTAAGAGAAGGGATAAATATAGCAAAAGAAAAACTCAAAGTAAATAAAATTAAAATAGAGGCACAAACATATGCTAAAAAGATGTATGAAAAATTTGGATTTAAGCAGACGTCAGAAGAATTTTTAGAAGATGGAATTCCTCATGTTCAAATGATTTTAGAAATATAAATTAAAAATAAACAAGAACTAAGCTTGTTTATTTTTTTCGCCCCAATCGCATAATTGATCTAAAATTGGCATTAAAGATTTGCCTTTATCTGATATATAGTATTCTACTTTAGGTGGAATTTCTTGATATTCTTTTCTTATTATTAATTTACTAGCTTCTAAATCTTTTAAATTAGATGTTAATGTTTTAAAAGAAATTGGATTTAAAAATCTTTTTAGCTCATTATATCTAAAAGGACCATAAAATGCCAAAGCATATAAAATAGGTAATTTATATTTTCCAGATATTAAGGACATACTATAAGCAAAGCCTGTTTCTTCAAAATTCATATTAGGTTTTATACATTCTTTCATATTACGCTCTCCTTTAGGTTAGTACTTTACAAAAAGATTATATCAACATATAATTCAATTGTAAATACTTCTTAATTATTAGCAAATTAAGTATTTACAAGATTTTAATATAAGGAGGAATTCAAATGAGAAAAAACATTAAAACAACTGAAGCAATATTTCCAATGCCAGTATTGATGATAGCAACATATAATGATGATGGAAGTATTGATGTTATGAATGCAGCTTGGGGAACTATGCTAAGTAGAAATCAAGTAATATTAAATTTAACAGAAACTCATAAGACTGTTAAAAATATTAAAAAAAGAAATGCATTTACAGTAAGTATTGCTGATAGTAAACATGTTGTAGAAGCAGATTATTTTGGAGTGGTCTCAGGAAATAATACTCCAAATAAATTCGAAAATAGTGGATTAACAGCAACAAAATCTGAAAATGTAGATGCACCAATTATAAATGAATTCCCTATTTGTTTTGAATGTGAATTTATAGAATATCAAGATGATGAATATGGTTGTGGGGTAATAGGAAAAGTAGTAAATGTAACAGCAGATGAAAGTGTTATGAATGGAGAAAATGTTGATATAGAATTAGTTAATGCAATTGCATTTGATCCATATACTCATGGATATTATAAAGTTACAGAAAGAGTAGGAGAAGCTTTTAAAGACGGATTAAAATTAAAAAAATAATAATACAATTAAAAGACAGATGTTTTATTAGAAATTATCTGTCTTTTATGTTAGTATAAAATATAGAATAAAAAATAACTTTAAAGCCTGAATATATTCAAAAATAAAGAAATACAAACATATACCCTCCTATTTACAACATTTTTTTATAGAGATATAATATAATTTTAGAAATTAAAGAAGGAGATTTTTTAATGAATACAGAATATGAAAGCAAATATGAAATAAGTTATACAGAATTAAATCAAGATTTAGAATTAGGGTTAACAAATGCAGTAGAATTAGTACAAAGCATTTTAACAGATTACTTTATATCATTTGGAAGTGATAATGAAACTATTAAAAATAAAAATAATGCTTTATGGGTATTATCTAAAACAAAAATTCATTTTGATAAGATACCAAAATGGAAAGATTTTGTGTTTGGAAAAAGCTATACAACAAAAATTAAACCAATTCGTGTTGAGATGGAAACTATTTTTAAAGATGAAAAAGATGAGTATTTATTTAGTGCAAAACAAGAAATTTGTCCGATAGATATAGATACTAGAAAAATTAGAAAGATTGATACAATCAAATATCCAAAAGATATGGAAACAAAAAATGCATTTGATGAAGAACCATATTCTAAATTAAAAGAAGAATTTACAGAAGATGATTTTGTATACGAACAAAAAATATATTCATCAGATATTGACTTTAGTAGACATACAAACAATGCAGTTTATGTAAGGCTTATATCAAATGTTTTGTCTTGTGATTTCCTTGACAAAAATCAAATAACAGATTTTGAAATTCATTATATTAATGAATCAACAGAAGGACAAAGCTTAAAGATTTATAGAAAAGAAAGAAAACAAGAGATTGAATTTTTGATAAAAAAAGATGATGTAGAAATTGCAAGAGCTATTTTGAAATATAAAGGTAAAAATAATTAATTGGTGGTGCATATGAAAACTGGATTATTGTTAGAAGGCGGAGCAATGAGAGGCTTATATACAGCAGGAGTACTTGATGTTTTTATGGATAATAACATAAAAATTGATGGTATTGTAGGAGTATCTGCTGGAGCATTATTTGGAATGAATTATAAATCAAAGCAAATAGGGAGAGTATTAAGATATAACAAAAAATATGCTGGAAATAGAAATTATATGGGGTTATATTCATTTCTAACAACAGGAAATATAATGAATGAAGATTTTTGCTTTAAAAGAATTGTAAATGAACTTGATCCAATAGATTATGAAACCTTTAAGAAAACAGATGTTGATTTTTATGCAGTTGTAACTAATATAGAAACAGGAAAAGCAGAATATGTAAAAATAGATGATTTAAAAGATAAGAATAACTTGGAAATACTAAGAGCATCTGGGTCTATGCCATTTGTATCTAAACCAGTAGTAGTAAATAATAAAAGATATTTAGATGGAGGTATTGCAGATAGCATACCAATAGATAAAATAATGAGTATGGGATTTGATAGAATAATTGTTGTTCTAACAAGACCTAGTGATTATAGAAAGAAAAAAACTAATCAAGCATTTCCAAAAATTTATTATAGAAAATATCCAAATTTTGCTAAAACAATAAATGAGAGATATAAAAAATATAATGAAGAACTCGATAAAATTTCAGAATTAGAGAAAAATGATAAGATTTGTGTTATTAGACCATCTAAATTAGTAAAAATAAAAAGAATAGAAAAAGACAGTGATAAACTTCAAGAAATGTATGATTTGGGAAAAAAGGATACATTAGAATTATTAGATAAAATAAAAAGCTTTATAAATTAGAAATTAATAATAAACAAATTAATAGCAAATAAATCATTAAGAAAAGCATGTAATTTACGTTGAAAATTATGTGCTTTTTTGATAATATGAAGGTATAATTATAAAGAGTAATTTATAAGGAGAACTTTAAAGTATGAAAAGGAAAATAATTATTATAAGTTTAGTTGTTATATTTCTTATATTAGCAATAGTATTATTGATGAATCTAAATAAAAATAGTAAAAAAGATATCAACGAAATTTTAGTACAGAAAAAAATTTATAACTATCCATATTTAACAGTAATAGAAATAGATATGAATGGAGATATTTTAAGGAGTAAGATAATTGATGAATTAACTTTGGAAGGTAAGCCACAGCATAACTTTTCTAAAATCGGAACTACTTCTGAAGAAGAGTTAATTACAATAAAAAATATTATTGAAGAAATGAAAAAAGAAACATTGAAAAGCTCCAATTTTTCTGAAAATTATGGAATATCAGTAAATATAGGAGAAGATACGCTATACGGAGGAGAATATTTCTCACAGGAGGAGGTTGATAAATTAAATGCCATTATACAGAAATATGAATGATTTTATAATTTAAACAATATAAAATAGGTTTAGCAACAAATTTACAATAAATATTTGACAAATACGGAAAAAGGCAATATAATCTAGAAGACTAATAAATGTTGACGAAGAAATTATCAAAGTAGTTAATATGTAAATCTAACCAGGGAATTGTAGCCATAGACTGTAAGCTACAGTAGAAAGACATATTAACGAATTTCAATAATGGAGTCAAATCGTGTAAGAGCGTTAATCTGTAATGAGGTAGTAGAGATACTATAAAAAAAGGTGGTACCACGAGCAAATCGTCCTTTTAGGATGATTGCTCGTTTTTTGATTTTAAGACCACATACAAATAGGAAAATAGGGAGTATGGAATAGGGAAATAGGGACGTTCCTTAAATCCCTATTCGAAAACAAAAAAGGGAAAAAAAGAACGTCCCCAAATCCCTTAGAAAGGAAAAGGTTTATGAAAGAGAAATTAGAAGAAATCAAAACAAAAGGTTTAGAGAAAATTAAAAACGTAAAGACTATCGCTGAACTTGAAGAAGTCAGAAAAGAATTAACTGGTAAAAAAAGCGGATTATCAGAAGTTTTAAAATCTATGAAAGATTTACCAGTAGAAGAGAAAAAGACAATTGGAATGATGGCAACAGAGATAAAAAATACATTTTTAAGTAATTTACAAGAAAAAGAAGAAGAAATAATTGCTTCTATGAGCGTATTAGATGAACCAATTGATTTAACTATTCCTGGTAAAAAGGTAAGTGGAGGAGCACTTCATCCAATAACTCAAATGAAACATGACTTAAATGATGCATTCTTATCTTTAGGCTTTGAAGTATTCAACGAAGATGATATAAGTAGTGAAAAATATGCATTTGATAATTTGAACTTTGCTAAAAACCATCCTGCACGTCAATCTATGGACACATATTGGCTTGAAGGAACAGAAGATAAAGAAGGTGCAGAAAGATTATGCTTAAGACCACATTTAACAGGTGGTTCTGTAAGATATTTACTAAAACATGGAGCACCAGCAAGATTTGTATATCCAGGAGAAGTATATAGAAATGAAACAACTGATGCTAGACATGAAAGAGCATTCTTCCAATATGAAGCATTAATAGTTGATAAAGATATATCTTTTTCATCAGGTATGGTTATGATTCAAACAATCTTAGAAAAAGTTTTTGGAAGAAAAATAAAAACAAGAATGAGAGAAGGATTCTTCCCATTTACAGAACCAGGATATGAAATAGATATGGAATGTTTAGTATGTGGGGGAAAAGGATGTAAAGTATGTAATCATAATGGATGGATAGAAGTTATGCCAGGTGGTGTAATTCATCCAAATGTATTAAAATCAGCAGGATTAGATCCAGACATATGGACAGGATTCTATATTAATATTGGATTAGATAGATTAGTAATGATGAGATATGGAGTAGATGATGTACGTTTATTCCATAGTGGAGATTTAAGATTTTTAAAACAATTTAAATAGAAAGGATTTTGAATATGAAAGTATCATTAAATTTAATTAGAAAATATGTTGATTTACCTGAAGGTTTAACTGATGAACAAATTGCCTATGATATGACACTTCGAACAGTAGAAGTAGAAGAAGTAGAAAATACTGCAAAGAAGTTTCATGACATAGTTGTAGGAGAAATTTTAGAAGTAAAAGAACATCCAAATGCTGATAAATTAAGAATATGTATGGTAGATATTGGAGAAGAAGAACCTGTACAAATCGTATGTGGTGGTTCTAACCTTTATGTTGGAGAACATGTAGTAGTATCAAAACCAGGAGCAGAAGTTGTTTGGCATGGTCAAGGAGAACCTGTTAAAATAACAAAAACAAAAATGAGAGGAGAAAGCTCTTATGGAATGATTTGTGCTTCTACAGAAGTATATTTAAGTGATTTCTTCCCAAATGAAGGTGAAGAAGAAATAGTTGATTTAAAAGAATTTGATTGCAAGCCAGGAGACAGTGTTGCAGATTTATTTGGAATGAATGATACTGTATTAGAAATAGATAATAAATCTTTATCTAATAGACCAGATTTATGGGGACATTATGGAATTGCAAGAGAATTATCAGCTATATATGATGCACCATTAAAAGAATTACCAAAATACGAATTACCTAAAGTTCCAGAATACAGTGTAGAAATAAAAGATACAACTAAATGTAATAGATATGTAGCTGTAGAAATAGATGGTATATATGAAAAACAATCTCCAATGTGGATGCAATCATTATTATCAAAAGTAGGTCAAAGACCAATAAATGCTATTGTAGATATAACAAATTATGTAATGATGGCAGTAGGTCAACCACTTCATGCTTTTGACAAAACACATGTAAGTGGAGAAAAAATAATAGTAAGAAATGCCAAAGAAAATGAAAAATTATTATTATTAGATAATAACTTTATCGAGCTTTCAACAGACGATTTAGTAATATGTGATGAAAGTGATGCAATGGCATTAGCAGGAATTAAAGGTGGTAAAAAAGATTCTATTCTACCAGATACAAAAGGAGTTGTATTAGAAGTAGCAAACTTCTCTGCAGATACAGTTAGACAAACAGATAAAAAATTTGCAGAAAAAACAGAAGCTTCAATGAGATTTGAAAAAGGTGTTGATACACAAAGAGTAGATGAAGGATTAAATTTAGCATTAAGATTAATTAAAGAAATATTCCCAGATAGCAAAATAATTAAATATGCAGATGTTTATCCAAACGAAACTAAAAAGAATGAAATAAAAGTAAGTGAAGAATTCTTGGATACAAGATTAGGAAAGAAGATACCACAAGAGAAGATTGAACAAATTTTAACAGCTCTTGGATATGAAATATCATTAAATAATGGAGAATATGATGTAATAGTTCCAACATGGAGATCAACAGGTGACGTTACAATTAAAGATGACGTAATGGGAGATATTGCAAGAATACTAAGCTTTGATAGTTTTGAAGCAAAACCAATTACTATAACTTTTGAACATTCTGTAAAACAAAATGATGTTTTACTTGAAAGAAGAATTAAAGAATATTTAGCATATAGATGCGGATTTTATGAAATTTTCACATATCCATGGATTGAAGAAAAATATATTAAAGCAGCAGGAATAGATATGGAGAAATCTTTAAAACTAGCCACTCCACCAGCACCAGATTTAGCATATTTAAGAAGTTCTTTAATACCAGGAATGTTAGAAGCAGTTGCTAAAAACTTAAGATACTATGATGAATTTAGATTATTTGATTGTGAAGAAGTTTATGAAAAAGGTGATTATAGACCATCTTCAGAAGATGAAATTTTACCAATTCAAAAGAATTATTTAACTGGATGTATAGTTGGAAAAGATGCTAAAGAAATATTCTATGAAGCAAAAGGTGTAATTGAAAATATGGCTGAGTACTGCCATATGGAAGAACTTAAATTAGAAAAAATGGAGAAGCCATATTGGGCAGATGTTAATGCATACTTAAATGTAGTTAAAGGTAATGAAGTAATTGGAACATTAGGATTAGTTTCAATTAAAGTAATGGCAGATACTAAAATAAAAAGAACTAATGTAGCAATGTTTGAAATAAATACAGAAAAATTTGTTCCATATGCTTCAAGAACTAATGAATATGAAAGATTACCAGAACTACCACTAGTAGAAAAAGATTTGTCAATTATAGTTGATGAAGAAATTACATGGAAACAAATTGAAGAAAACATCAAAGCAAAAGTTAAAGAAATTGAATTTGTAGATGAGTATAGAGGAAATCAAATTCCAGAAGGAAAAAAATCAATTACATTAAAAGTAAAAATACTTAATGAAGGAACAACTATGACATCAGAACAAATAAATGAAAAAATGAATAGTATATTAAAAACACTAGACAAGAGATGTGGAGCTAAATTGAGAGATTAATGAACTTTAGTGACGGAGCTTAAAGTTCAATTGGTGGACATAATACAAAAAAGAGCAATTAAACATAAAGAGCTATTTAAGTAAAATTAAGTAGCTCTTTTACTATATATGTGAAACTTACGTGAAATATTAGCCATAGCTGTTGATTTTAGCAAAGAAAAATAATAAACTATATTTTATAAATTTACTAAAATGGAGGGATAAAATGCTTGGCAATATAGTCACAAATCCTAATTTGTTAGAAGATACAGATAAAAGATATTATAGAGAATGTTACTGCGGTCTATGTAAATCTTTACAAAAAGAACATAAAAACATAAGCAGATTTACATTAAACTATGATATGACTTTTTTGATTGTATTACTTAATGAAGTTTATAAAGAAAATAACGAAAAATTAGAATGTAGATGTATGATGCATCCTGTAAATAAACATACTTATATTAATGGTAAATTTGTAGACTATGTAGCAGATATGAATATCTTATTAGCTTATTATAATCTGCTTGATGATTGGCAAGATGATAAAAATGTATTTGCTAATTGCTATGCAAAATTAATAAAAAAGAGTTTTAAAAAAATATGTAAGAAATATCCTAAGAAAGCTGAAATTGTGCAGAATAGTTTAAAAGAATTAAACAATTTAGAAACAAAAAATATTATAAATCCTGATTTATCAGCACAATGCTGTGGTAAATTATTTGGAGAAATATTTGCACCATATGAAGACGAACACGAAGAAAAATTAAGAAATTTTGGAGACTCATTAGGAAAGTTTATATACATTTTAGATGCTTGTATAGATTTTGAAAAAGATATAAAAAAGAAGAGGTATAACCCGCTAATTACAAATTCGAAAACGGAATTTGATGATATGCTTAATTTACTTTTAGCAGATTGTGTAGAAAAATATAAGGAGCTAAATATTTCAAATAAAATAATTGAAAACATTCTATATTCAGGTATATGGACAAAATATGAAATACATAAAAAGAAGGGAGAAAAATAGATGATACAAAATCCTTACGAAGTATTGGGACTATCATATGGGGCAACAGATGAAGAGGTTACAAAAGCATACAGAAAATTAGTAAAAAAATATCATCCAGATTTACATCCAGGAGATGAAGAAGCAGCAAAGAAAATGAGAGAAATAAATGAAGCATATGATCAAATAAAAAATGGTACTGTAAATCAAAATAGTGGCTATTCTGGGGAACAAAATAATTCATATAGTAATAATAGTGGAGGTACAAATCTTTATCAAGTAGCAAGCCATTTTATACAAACTGGGATGTATAGGGAAGCTCTTAGAGTACTTTCAGAAATTCAAGATAAAACAGCTGAGTGGTATTACTTAAGTAGTATTGCAAATTATTATACAGGTAATAGAATAACAGCATTAAACCATGCAAGAATGGCTGTGCAAATGGAGCCTAATAATTTAAGATATCAAGAATTGTTGCAACAATTGCAAGGTGGAGGAAATGTATATAGAGAGCAAAGCAGAGCCTATGGAAGGCCATTTAATATGGACAATATATGCTTTTGGTGGTGTTTGGCAGATACAATATGTAATTGTTGTTGTGGTCCAAGATTTATTTGTTAAAGGAGGAATGTGTATTGAAAAAATTTATGTATAAAATAGCCTATTTTTTGCAAGGTAGATATGGAATAGATGAATTATATAAGTTTTTATTTATTGTATTTTGGATTATTGCTATTTTAAGTATAGTTATACGAAATCCAATTATATATTTATTAGAAATATTAATATGTTTTTATATGATGTTTAGAGCTCTTTCACGCAACATTTATAAAAGGCAAAGTGAAAATGCTAAATATATAAAAATAAGGGACAAAGTTAAAGGTAAACTAAAACTTCAAAAAAGAAAATGGAATGATAGAAAAACACATATATACAGAAAATGTCCTAATTGTAAAGCAGAAATCAGATTGCCAAAAAAGAAAGGTAAGCATGTTTGTACATGTCCTTCTTGTAAAAAAGATTTTGATGTAAGATGTATGTAAAAATTAATTATATAAAAAAGGAATGTAAAGTTAAATGAACCATAAAGTATTAATAATAGTAAATCCAGTATCAGGGAAAAATAATATAAAAAAATATATACCAAGAATTAAAGAAAATTTTGAAAAATCTGATTTTCAGACCGAAATAAAATATACATCTATTGAAAATGGTGCAGGAAGTATTATAAAAGGTTCTAAAGAAGATTTTGACATGATTCTAATATGTGGAGGAGACGGAACATTAAATCAAGCTATACAAGAAGTTGATTATGAAAATTTAAAAGTACCTATTGGCTATATACCGACAGGTACTACTAATGATTTTGCTCATAGTATAAATATTTCGTTTGATAAATTACATATATCGAAAAATATAAACGAATATTCTTCAAGAAAAATTGACTTAGGCATGATAAATGAGAAAGTATTTAATTATGTTGTAGCATTTGGACTATTTTCTGAATCATCTTATAAAACAGGAAGTAAATTAAAGCAAAAACTTGGTAGGTTAGCATATGTACTTTATGGAATAAAGGAAATATTTAATTATAAAACATATAAATTACAGATTCAATCAGATACAACTAGAATAGAAGATGAATTTATTTATGGAAGTATAAGTAATTCTAAATATATTGGTGGTTTTGACTTGTTTAAAAATAAATCTATAGAAGTTGATGATGGAAAGTTTGAAGCTGTTTTTGTAAAAAAACCTAAAAATTTTTTACAAATGCTAAGAATAATATTAAAGGTACTACGAGGCAAACTAGAAGATGAGTGTATATATTATATCCAAACATCAAATCTAGAAATAAAATGCAATAAACCTATAGAGCTTTCGATAGATGGTGAGTATGGTGGCGGTAAAAAAGATATAAGAATTCATGTGAAAAAACAAAGTGTAGAATATCTTGTGCCAACATTAAATAAAAAAATTGATTTTACTTCACTTTCATAATTATTTTGATATTAATGTTGAAAAAAGATAAATTTTGTACTAAAATAATAAAGACATTAAATGCTGTCTAGTCTATGTCTGCGACTAGATGGTATTTTTTTGCGTTAAAGCAGAAAATACCGAAAACTTTTATACAAGAAAGGAGGAGGTATAATGCCTAAAACTAAATTTCAGAATTTAATTTTTACATTAATGACTGTAATTTTAATGGCATATTTTATGATTGTATATAATATTGCAATAAATTCATCAGAAGGACTTGTTAATGGAACTTTTTTAATTGCATTAAAAGAATTTCCAGTAGAGTTTATAATTGTATTTATATTAGCATATTTTGTGGCGAGTCCTATTGCAAAGAAACTAGCATTTAGAATTGTAAATCCAAAAGAAGATAACAAAATGTTTATAATTCTTTCAATACAAACTTTTACAGTTTGTGTTATGGTTTAATTAATGAGTATTTATGCTTTATTAACACAAAATCTAATAAATAGTAATAGTATATGTAATTGGATAGTTTTAGTATGTAAAAACTTTATAATGGCATTTCCTTTACAAATATTAATTGTTGGGCCTGCTGTTAGAAACCTATTTAGATTGATATTCAAAAAGCAATTAAAAACTACTAATGACACAGTATAAAAAGAACTTTAAGATTACTTAAAGTTCTTTTTGTAATTCATCCAAAAATATTTGTGAAGCCTTAGAAAATACTTGATATTTTTTCCAAGCCATTACCAAATTAGACTTTAAATTAGGCTCAAGAGATTTAAAACATAGATTTGGATTATTTACTAAATTATCTAAAGTTAATGCACTTCCAAAGCCTTCTTCTACAAAGAAAGAAGCATTATATATTAAATTATATGTTGCAACAATATTTAATTTTTCAACATTATGCCCAAACCAACCTGTAAGTTCATTATTATCTAAAGCTTGTTTAGAAAAAATTAATGGAATATTTAAAAGGTCTTTAGGTTTTATATATTCAAGCTTTGCTAAAGGATTATCTTTTTTCATTAAAAGTCCCCAATTGTTATATACTGGTAATTTTATATGATTATATTTTTTAAAATCTGATGGCTCAAATAGAATTGCAAAGTCTATAAGACCTTTATCCAATTTTTCTAGAACATCTTCGCTATTACCACTAAAAAGATGATAGTGAATATTTGGGTATTTATTTTGTAAATTTTTACATATTTTAGCAATTAATTTTATTCCATCTGTTTCAGCAGCACCAATATAAACATCACCAACTACAAGTTCATCATTTTTTTGTAATTCTGTTTCAGTTTTTTCAACTAATTCAATTATTTCACTAGCTCTTTTTCTAAGAAGCATGCCATCTTCTGTTAAAGTAATTCTTCGTTTACCTCTAATAAATAATTTTTTACCAAGTTCATCTTCTAAATCCATAAGCTGTTTAGAAAGAGTTGGCTGAGTTATATGCAAACTTTCAGCTGCAGCAGTAATATTTTCTTCTCTTGCAACTTCTAAAAAATATCTTAATACTCTAAGTTCCATATCTTTTCCTCCAATGCTAAAGATATTATATCATACTATCATGCCTTTTGACTATGATAAACTATTCAAAATAAGTATTGGCTATTTTAATGAAGCATAATTATAATATATTTAGAAGGTGATGAGATTGATTTGTGATGCAAATAAAAAGGATAATTTAATTGAAAATTTACGAGATGCAGGTTGCAATAAAAAGCTAATAGATGAATTCCTTTCTTTATTAGAACAAAACAAATTTGAGAAAATATATGAGCTACTTAGAAAGCATAGAGAATCACTATTAAATACTATACATAAAAACCAAAAAGAAATAGATATTTTAGATTATTTAATAGTAGCGCTAAAAAAAGAAAATTAATTTCTTATATGAAAGGAGGTAATTATGAAAAAAATAATACTTATTGTTATTTTAATACTTTTAGTGATTATTGGCTGCTTAATTTACCAAAGAAAAACAGAAAGCGAGGGTGGTAATGAGATGGAATTACAAAATACAAATTACAATACTGTTCCAAGAAAATTTAATTTTGAAACTAGAACTGTAACATTAAATAGTGGTTATGAAATGCCATTAAATGGAATAGGAACATATAGTTTAACAGGAGAGACTTGTTATAATTCTATAACAAGTGCATTAAACTCTGGAGTAAGATTAATTGATACAGCATATATGTACAATAATGAAGAAGAAGTAGGAAGAGCAATTAGAGATTCAGGTATTCCAAGAGAAGAAATATTTGTTATTACAAAAATATATCCAAGTCAATTTGACAATCCAGAAGAAGCAATAGAAATGGCTTTAGATAAATTAGATATTGGATATATAGATATGATGTTATTACACCATCCAGGAACTAATGATGTAAATGCATATAAAATAATGGAAAAATATGTTCAGCAAGGGAAAATTCATTCAATTGGTCTTTCTAATTGGTATATTGAAGAATTAGAAGAATTTTTACCACAGGTAGAAATAACACCTGCTCTTGTTCAAAATGAAATTCATCCATATTATCAAGAATTAGATGTAGTACCATATATTCAAAGTAAAGGTATTGTAGTTCAAGGTTGGTATCCATTTGGTGGTAGAGGCCATACAAGTGAGTTATTAAATGATAAGACAATTGTAGAAATAGCAAATGCTCATAATATAACATCTGCACAAGTAATATTAAGATGGAACTTGCAAAGAGTAGTAGTAGTAATTCCAGGCTCAAGTAATCCAGAACATATTAAAGAAAATACTGATATTTATGACTTTGAATTAACAGATGAAGAAATGCAAAAATTAGAAGAATTAAACTGTGATGAAAAACATGATTGGTATTAATAGAAAGGAGAAAAAATGTCTAAAAAAACATTAATTTCGATTTTTATATTAATTATAGTAATTGTTATAATTTTATTATTTAGTATGTCTAATAATAAGACAGCAAATGAGCTATCAAGTATGAATGTTAATGTAAATGAAGAAACAAACCATATAGTAAATGAGATAACTACTACCAATGAAAGTGTAGAGAACATTACAGAAAATACAAATATTATCAATGAGGAGGATGATACTATGAATAATGAAGAAATAAAGATAAATTTAATTGTAAACAATAAAACATTTAGTGCAACTTTAGAAAATAATCAAACTGTGCAAGAATTAATTCAAAATTTTCCAATGACATTAAATATGAGTGATTTACATTCAAATGAAAAATATAATTATTTAAATTCAAGTTTAACTACAAATAGCAGTGTTCCAAGAATGATAAACGCAGGTGATATTAAATTATATGGAAATAATTGTTTAGTAGTATTTTACGATGATTTTAGAAATTCATATAGTTATACAAACTTAGGAAAAGTAGATAATGTGGATGAGTTTATTGCTGAGCTTGGAAGTGGCAGTGTAAATATTAGATTTGAGCTAGCAGAATAAAAATAATAATTTACATGAAGGGAAGAGATAAAATGGAAATTAAAAATACAATAGAAAATCAAACTTTTGATGAAGAAAGAGCATTATATAATTTAAAAGATACAGAAGTTAGAAATTGTACTTTTGCAGGTCCACAAGATGGTGAATCTGTACTAAAAGAAACAAGAAATGTAAGAGTTATTGATAGTAAATTTTCTTTAAGATATCCTTTATGGCATGCTAAAACATATGAATTAATACATTCTACTTTTGATGATAAAACAAGAGCTCCAATATGGTATGCTGATAATGGTCTAATCGATAATTGTGATTTAGAAGGAATAAAATTATTAAGAGAATGTAATGATACAGTAATTAAGAATTCAAATATTGTTTCACCAGAATTTGGTTGGAAATGTAATAATGTAACTATGGAAAATACAAAGATCACATCAGAATATATCTTTTTAGATAGCAAAAATGTTAAATTGAAAAATGTAGAATTTCAAGGAAAATATTCATTCCAATATATGGAGAATTTAGAGATAGAAAATTGCAAACTAGATACAAAGGATGCTTTTTGGCATAGTAAAAATGTAACTGTTAGAGATTCAGTTGTAAAAGGAGAATATCTTGCGTGGTTCTCAGATGGTTTAACTCTTATAAATTGTAAAATTATAGGAACACAACCACTTTGTTACTGCAAAAATTTAAAATTAATTAATTGTACAATAGAAGATACAGATTTAGCATTTGAATATTCAGAAGTCGATGCAGATATTAAAGGAAATGTAATGTCAATTAAAAATCCAAAATCAGGTACAATTACAGTTGACTCTGTTGGCGAAATAATAAATGAAGATTCTATAATGGAAGTTAACGGAAAAGTAATAATTAGAAAAAAAGTTTAAATATAGGAGGTATTATGGAAGTACAAGAATTTTTGGACAAAATGAATAGTGGCGAAACTGTAAAAGCCAATTCACCTACACATATTAAAATGTGTTCACTTTCACAAGATGCAATGAAATTAACTTCAGAATTAAATAGTACATATCATACACCAGAAGAAATTAGAGGAATTATGACAGAACCAATTCATATTGGTAAGAATGTTTGGATAGGCGCGAATGCAACTATTCTTCCTGGAGTTAGCATAGGAGATGGAGCTATAATTGCAGCTGGAGCGGTTGTTTCTAAAGATGTTCCTGAAAATTCAGTTGTTGGCGGAGTTCCAGCAAGGAAAATAAAATCTATTAATATAAATATTTAAAAGAAAGGATGATAAAAAATGAAAGAAAAATTAAATTTAGTTCAAGAATGGGATAAAACATTCCCAAAAAGTGAAATGGTAAATCATAGAAAGGTAACATTTCATAATCGTTATGGAATAACACTAGTAGCAGATTTATATGAACCAAAAGAGGCTACAGAAAAATTACCAGCTATAGCTGTATGCGGACCTTTTGGAGCAGTCAAAGAGCAAGCATCTGGATTATATGCACAAGAAATGGCAGAAAGAGGATTCTTGACGATTGCATTTGATCCTTCATATACCGGAGAAAGTACAGGAACACCAAGATATGTTGCATCACCAGATATTAATACAGAAGATTTTCAGGCTGCAGTTGACTTTTTGTCTGTACAAGATAATGTCGATCCAGAAAGAATTGGAATTATAGGAATTTGTGGCTGGGGAGGATTAGCATTAAACACTGCAGCATTAGATACAAGAATAAAAGCTACTGTTGCTTCAACAATGTATGATATGAGTAGAATTAATGCAAATGGATATTTTGATGCACAAGATAGCGAAGAAGACAGACATAATTCTCGTGTTGCTCTAAACAGTCAAAGAACAGAAGATTACAAAACAGGGACTTATAAAAGAGCTGGAGGAGTTGTAGACCCTTTACCAGAAGATGCACCATTCTTTGTAAAAGATTATTATGATTACTATAAAACAAAACGTGGATATCATGAAAGATCTTTAAATTCAAATGATGGTTGGAATGTAACTGGAACAATGTCATTTATGAATATGCCTATTTTAAAATATACTAATGAAATAAGAAATGCAGTTTTAATAATTCATGGAGAAAAAGCACATTCATGTTATATGAGCAAAGATGCATATAAAAATATGACAGAAAACAGTAAATATACAGACAATAAAGAATTAATGATTATTCCAAATGCTGTTCATACAGATTTATATGATAGAAAAGATATAATTCCATTTGATAAAATAGAAGAATTCTTTAAAACATATTTAAAATAAGCTACTGTATTAAAAAAGGCAAATAATTAGTTGATAGTTATTTGCCTTTAATATTATGATAAAACAAAAGGAGAAAGATTATGGAATATCGTGTTAATAAAAGAACTAATGATAGAATAAGTGTTATAGGTATAGGTTCAAGTTCTATATCAAATGCAAATAAAGAAGAGGCAATTCAAACGTTAAAATACGCATTTGAAAATGGAGTAAATTATTTTGATTTAGCAGCAGGAGATGCTAAATGTTTTCCATATTACGGAGAAGCATTTGAAAAAGTAAGAGACAAAGTAATATACCAAATTCATTTTGGAGCAAATTATGAAACAGGTACATATGGTTGGACAACAAATTTAGATACTGTAAAAAAATCAATTGAGTGGCAATTAAAGGAGCTTAAAACAGATTATATTGATTATGGCTTTATACATTGTTTAGATGAAGAGAGTGACTGGAAAGCTTATCAAAAAAATGGAATATTAGATTACATATTAGAATTAAAACAAAAAGGAATTGTAAAACATATAGGAGTTTCATCACATACACCAGAATTAATTAACGAGATTTTAGATACACAATTAATTGATATGGTAATGTTTAGTATTAATCCCGGCTATGATTATCATCACGGTGATTATGCTAACGGGTCAGCAGATGAAAGAATGAATTTATATAAAAGATGTGAAGCAGAAGGCGTAGGAATTTCTGTTATGAAACCTTTTTCTGGTGGGCAATTATTAGATGAAAAAACATCTCCATTTGGCAGAAAATTAACTAAAATACAATGTATGCAATATGCTTTAGATAGACCAGGAGTATTAACAGTACTTCCAGGAATTAGAGGTATGGATGATTTAAAAGAAATACTAAAATATACTGAAGCAACTCCAGAAGAAAAAGATTATTCTATTATTGGAGAATTTGCGCCAGTAGATGTAACAGGTAAATGTGTTTATTGTAACCATTGTATGCCATGCCCAATGAAATTAGATATTGGATTAATTAATAAGTATTATGATTTATCTTTAGCTGGTGATAAATTAGCAAAAGATCATTATTTGAATTTAGAAAAAACAGCCCAAGACTGCATAAGTTGCGGTCATTGTAACAATAGATGTCCATTTAAAGTTGACCAAATGAATAGGATGAAAGTGATAAAAGAGTACTTTGGAAAGTAAAAGTCCTTTGAAAAATGTGAACAAAATCACAAAAGTCAAAGGACTTTTGTGATTTTTTGCTTAATGTATAATAAAGAGATAGTAGATATATATAGAATAAATTAGAAGAATAAAAAAATTATTTAAAATATGTTGAAATTCTGATAAAAGGATAATATAATTAATAATACATGATTTAAAAGGAGAAAAATCAAATGGATAATGAAAAAGCACCAAAAAGGAAAACGATATCTTTTAATGGAGTAGCACCATATAGTATAACGCCAATAACATTAGATGATGAAAAATTATATTTTTTAACAAGTGGAGAAGAGATTTGTTTACTAAATGAATATGGAAGTAAAGAAAAAAAAATTTTAAATATTAGAGTACCTTTAACAGTTAGAGCTGGTGGTCCAACAACATTTCCATGTAGCAAATTTTTAGTAGATGATGATAATATATACTTTTTTGCACGTTATGAGAATTTGGATAATATATTATTTTCATCTCCTGAAAAAGATCCATATAAAATTGAAAATAAATTATATATATATGATGCTAAAACATTAGAGCAAAAACAAGCTATTGATATGGGTAATAGAAATGTTTTTGAAGCATATTTATATAAAGGATATATATTAGCTTTAGACTCAACAAATGGACGAATAGAAATTTTAGACAAGTCAGGTAAAAGTATAGATAGTATTGATTGTGAAGATTTGGAAGGATATTTAATAGATAATCCTGATTTAAAAGATTTAAATCTTAAAAAGTTATTTTTTTCTGGTGCAAATTTTTCATTTGATATAGATAAATTTAAAGAAATATATGGGGAAGAATTACTTGAAAATTCTAAAATAAGGGATTCAGTATATGATATTAATACAAATACATCATATTTAGCTGGTGATAAAAATATTATTTTTGTTGAAAAAGATGGCGACATACAAGGTATATTATATTTTAAAAATAAAATAATTACTGGAATAGATATTGATTCAAAAACAAATTCTTTGTTGGTTAGGCAAGAAAAAGATTCTTGGAAAGCTCCAAGAAATGTTGGAGAACAATATAGAGAATATTTTGAATTAATACCTTTAGAAATTATAGAACAAGAAATGAAGAAATCAATGGATTATTTAAGAACAATGCAAATTGCAAAAAGAGCTTTATCAATTAGCAAAGGCGATTTTAGTAAAATGGCTTATTTATTAGATAAATCTACAGAGATGGGAGATAGTGTATATAAGTTTTTTGATAAAGAAGAACATAAAACTGAAATAGATTCTAATAATGATAATTTAGAAATTGGCAAAAAAATAGTTGAATTAAGTAATGGAAACTTTGAAGTATTATCATTTCTGGTAAATGGAGCAAAAAATGATGAACAATTTTTTGTAGAGGCATTAAATGAAGCATTTAATTTAAAGCATTCACCATCTGCAAGATTAGATACTGAAAAAATTCCTGAGTATATAAAAAAATATTGTGAATGTGAACAAGCAAGGTTAAAAATGAATGAAACCAAGGATAAATATGATGGACAAATTATGATAATTATGAAGAAAGCAGTAAAACGTTCAATTAATAGATATATGCAATTATCAGAGGAATTACATAATATACCTGAAGATAGTTTTTGGACAGGTAGGTGAATTTTATGAATTTACAAAGAAAAGCATATTCTGAAGTATATGCTTTATTACAACTTATGTCTTTAGATTTAAAAAATAAGATACCTAATAATGTATTAAAAAGTATTGATAACAAAAGGGATAAAAGATATGAAATAAAAATAGATGATCTTGCTAACTATGAATTTTCAGAAGATGCCAATTTTTTATTAGGTGTTTTATATAAAAATTATTTTGCAAGTAATGAAGAAAAAAAGATTATAGATGCAAAAATTAAAATTATGAAAAAAAGGAATATGAACTATTAAAAATAGAAAATATTCCTTTTTTCTTGATTAATTTTTTTGATTAGTAGTAACTTTAAAATTTTATATATCATATAATATCTTTATTTTTCTACCATCAACTTCTATAAGTTTATCATCTTTTAAATGTTTTAATTCTCTAAACATTGCAGATCTATCAATTGCAAGGTAATCTGCTAAATCCTTAAAAGGAAAACTTAAATAAATATTTTTAGAATGACTCTTTCTATGTTCAATTTCAAAAAATTTAAGTAATTTTTCACGTATTTGTTTTTTCTCTAAAACTTTAACTCTTTCATTAGTTTCTCTATATTTTGTATTAATTATATCAAATAAGTTACTTAAAAATATATTAAAATAATTATGATTAGTATTTTCAGGCCTCATAAGTTTTACATAGTCTATAATGAGTACTTCTGTATCTTCTTTTGCAATTATTTGACAGTCTTCACTATTGGTTGCAGAAATAGTTGTACCAAACACACTATCTTTTCCAAGATTTTCCTGTACCATTTCGTTGCCATTGTACTCTATATTCATGATTTGGGCAAATCCACTAAGTACAATTCCTATAATATTATCATTTTTTATAGTAGGTATTATCTCTTCACCTTTAGCATACCTATACCTGTGAACTCCTAGAAGTACAAGGAGTTTGCCTATTTGCAATTTCGTTAATCCCTCAAATGGAAGCCTCATTTTCATCACCTGAAAAAAATTTTAACAAAAAAATAAAAAAGTTGCAAGTGCAACTTGTATATATATGAAATTATATATAAGATTTACTCGTAATAAATAATACAAAAAAATAAATCAGGGGAGGAACAAAAGAATGAAAATCGTAAAAAGAGATGGCCATATTGTAGACTATGACCCAGAAAAAATTAGAGTAGCAATAGGAAAAGCAAATGAGGAGGTAAGAGGAAGAGAAAGAGCAACTAAGGAAGAAATTAAAGAAATTATAAAATATATTGAAGACTTAAATAAAAAAAGAATCTTAGTTGAAGATATTCAAGATATAATTGAACAAAAATTAATGGAATTTGATAAATATCAATTAGCAAAAAAATATATAACATATAGATATACTAGAGAGTTAGTAAGAAAAGCAAATACAACAGATAAATCAATTAAAGAATTAATAGAAGGAGAAAATGAATATTGGAATAGTGAAAATTCTAATAAAAATGCAGAAGTAGTTACAACACAAAGAGACTACTTAGCAGGAATAACAAGTACAGATATAACAAGAAGATTTTTACTCCCTGAAGATATAGTAGAAGCACATGATGCAGGTATTATACATTTTCATGATGCTGATTATTTTGCGCAAAATGCTCTTCATAATTGTGAATTAATTAACCTAGATGATATGCTACAAAATGGAACAGTAATAAATGGAGTTATGATAGAAAAACCACATAGATTTTTAACAGCAGCAACAATAGCAACACAAATAATATTAGCAGTAACATCATCAAGCTATGGTGGAGCAACAGTATCACTTACACATTTAGCACCATTTGTAAGATTAAGTTACGAAAAATACTTAAAGAAATATCAAGCAAGAAATTTCAGCAAAAAAGATTGCGAAAAATATGCTATGCAAGATACTAAAAAAGAAGTTGAAGATGGAGTTCAAACATTTAATTATCAAGTAAACTCTATGACAAATACAAATGGACAAGCACCATTCTTATCAGTTTGCATGTATTTAGGAGAAACAGAAGAATATAAAGACGAACTTGCAATGATAATCGAAGAGTTCTTAAAACAAAGAATATTAGGATTCAAAAACGAAAAAGGCGTATATATAACACCTGCTTTCCCAAAACTTTTATATGTACTTGAAGAAGATAACATTCGTGAAGGTAGCAAATATTGGTATTTAACAAAACTAGCTGCAGAATGTACAGCTAAAAGAATGGTTCCAGATTATATATCAGAAAAAATGATGTTAAAATATAAGAAAAATATCCTAGGTGATGGAGATTGTTATCCATGTATGGGTTGTAGATCATTCTTAACTCCTGATAGAATGTTAAATATAGGAAATATTGCAAAAGCTAAAAATTATGTAGAAGGAAAAGGTAAATATTATGGAAGATTCAACCAAGGTGTTGTAACAATTAATTTACCAGATGTTGCACTTTCTGCAGATGGTGATATGGATGAATTTTGGAAAATATTTGATGAAAGATTGGAATTATGCCATAGAGCATTACAAATAAGACATAAAAGATTAAGTAAAGTAACAAGTGATGTAGCACCTATTTTATGGCAACATGGCGCATTAGCAAGATTAGAGAAAGGTGAATCAATACATGAATTATTACATCATGGATATTCAACAATTTCACTTGGATATGCTGGTTTATATGAATGTGTTAAAGTTATGACAGGACATAGCCATACAGATAACGGACCAGGAAAAGAATTTGGATTAAAAGTAATGCAACATCTAAATGATGCAACAAATAAATGGAAAGCAGAAGAAGATTTAGATTATTCAGTTTATGGAACACCAATAGAATCAACAACATATAAATTTGCTAAATGCTTAAGAGAAAGATTTGGAACAGTTAAAGGAATTACAGATAGAAATTATATTACTAATTCATACCATGTTCCTGTATTCGAAGAAATAGACGCATTTTCTAAATTAAAATTAGAGAGCGAATTCCAAGTATTAAGTCCTGGTGGAGCTATTTCTTATGTAGAGACACCAAACTTACAAGGAAATATAGATGCAGTAATCGAAGTAATTCAATTTATTTATGATAACATTATGTATGCAGAACTAAATACAAAATCTGACTATTGCCAAAAATGTGGTTATACTGGAGAAATATTAATAGATGACGATTTAGAATGGTATTGTCCAAACTGTGGAAATAGAGATCATAATACATTAAATGTTGCAAGACGTACTTGTGGATATATCGGAACAAACTTCTGGAATAAAGGAAGAACACAAGAAATAAAAGAAAGAGTTTTACATATCGATAACAAGGAGGCATAATTATGAGATACAATTTAATTAGAAAAATGGATATTTCAAACGGGCCAGGAGTAAGAGTATCTATATTTATGCAAGGATGTCCTTTCCATTGTAAAAACTGTTTTAACCCTGAAACATGGGATTTCGAAGGGGGAAAAGAATTTACACAAGAAACAATCGATAAGGTACTAGAATTAAGTGATAAAAACGAAGTAAAAGGTTTATCTATATTAGGTGGGGAGCCAATGGCTCCTACCAACATTGAAGGAACTGCAAAACTTGCTAAAGCATTTAAAGAAAAATATCCAGAAAAAAATGTATGGGCATGGTCAGGCTATAAATTTGAGCAAATAAAAGATAAAGATGCGTTAAAATATATTGATGTATTAGTAGATGGAAATTATGAAGATGAATTACATGATCCAACATTAAAATGGAAAGGTTCCTCTAACCAAAGAGTTATAGATGTTCAAAAAAGTTTAAAAAATGGCGGAATTAATTTGTTAAAATAAAAATTTCGGGATTTTGGGACGTTCCTCAGGAAGATAGGAAGATAGGGATTTGGGGACGGTCCTAAAATCCCTATTTTGTAAAAATTTAAAAATAAGTATATTAAAAAAGTAGGTAATTTATTGTAAGTTACCTGCTTTTGTGTTATTATGCAAATAATTTAAGGAGAAACTAACAATGGCTAAATTAGTTATATTAAGAGGAAACTCTGGAAGTGGAAAGACGACCGTTGCAAGAGGGTTACAAAAGAAATTAGGACATGGAACAATGCTTATTTCACAAGATGTTGTCAGAAGAGAAATGCTATATGTAAAAGATGGTGAAAAACCTAAGGTAAGTGAATTACTTTTTCAACTTGCAGTTTATGGTAAAGAACATTGTGATGTAGTAATTCTAGAAGGAATCTTAAATTCAAAATGGTATGAACAATTATTTAAAAAACTGATGAAAGAATTTGAAGAAAATATTTTTGCTTTTTATTTTGATATACCATTTGAAGAAACTCTAAAAAGGCATAAAACTAAACCAAATGCAAATGAATTTGGAAAAACAGAATTACGTAAATGGTGGAATGAAAAAGATTTACTCGACTGCATTCCAGAAACAATATTAGGAAAAGAATTAGAAGCTGATGAAATTATTAATTTGATATTTGATAAGCTTATGGAAAAATAATATTAATATGAATGGAGACTAAAATATGAAAAATATTTTAATACATGGATTAGGTCAAAACGAAACAAGTTGGAATATGGTAGAAAAAGAACTAAATATTCATAGTATGAATGTAGAAAAGCCAAATTTATATTCGATGATAAAAGATACAAAAATAGACTATTCTACTTTATATAAAAAATTTGCCGAATATTGTAACAGTTTTAACGAACAGCTAAACTTATGCGGATTATCTCTTGGTGGAATATTGGCACTAGATTATGCAAAGGAATTTCTAGAGAAAGTAAATTCACTTATTTTAATTGGAACACCTTATCAAATACCAAAATATCTTTTTAAACTTCAAGGTGTAATATTTCATATTATGCCAAAATCTACCTTTGAGAAAATAGGATGCACAAAAAAAGATTTTATGTCATTAGTTAGTTCAATGAGTGATTTAGATATTGGAACTAATTTAGATAAAATAGATTGCAAGACATTGATTTTATGCGGAATAAAAGATAATCAAAATATGGAAAATGCAAAATTATTAAATGAGAATATAAAAAATAGTTACTTTAAGACAATTGGCAATGCGTCACATGAAGTGAATGTTGACAATCCAAAAGAACTAGCTAATATAATCTATGATTTCTGGAGAGAAATACAAGAGTAAAAAAATAGAAAGGAGAAAATTTAAATGAGTAAAGAAAATGAGGAAACATTAAAAATATATGATAGAAAGGCATGTACATACTTAAAGACAAGTATTGCACATGACAATCTTGATCCGGAAAAGGCAAAACGTAAAAGTGAAAAATTGCATAAATTTATTACAACTAATATTGGTACATTACCTAAAGGTTCAAAAGTATTTGAATTTGGCTCAGGAGATGGAAAAAATGCAAAATATATAGAAGAGCTAGGATATGATGTAACCGCAAGTGATGTAGCAGAAGATTTTATTAATGCAACTAAATCTACAGGTGTAAAAACTATAAAATTTAATGTTTTAGAGGATAAATTTAATGAGAAATATTCAGGAATATTTGCATGGAGAGTATTTGTTCATTTTACAAAAGAAGATGCTTTAACAGTTTTAAAAAAAACGTATGACGCGCTAGAGGATAATGGATTATTTGTTTTTAATGTTATGAATCGTGAAGGAAAAGCTGTTGATGAAGAATGGGTGGATTTTCCTAATGAATATCATATGGGAGCAGACCGTTATTATAGATATTTTAGTGAAGATGAAATGAATGAAATCATTGCAAAAACAGGATTTAAAATTTCTGAATTTCACACAGAAGGCGGAACCAATAATAACAAATGGTTACTATATGTTTTGAAAAAATAATAAATATAATAGGGAAAAAAGGAACGTCCCCAAATCCCTATATTTCTTAGGACCGTCCCAAAATCCCGAAGGAGGAAATATGAAAGTAATAACTGTATGTGGAAGCTATAAATATAAAAATGAAATGAAAGAAATAACAGAAAAAATGGCTTTAAAAGGAAATTGTATGCTAACTCCAATAGAGCTTACTAAGCCTAATAAAGAGGCATATACAAAGGAAGAAGCATCAATGATTGATAAAATGCATAAAGAAAAGATTAAATTATCTGATGCTATATTAGTTGTTAATGTAGACGGATATATTGGAAATAGCACAAAAAGCGAAATTGAATATGCTAAGTCATTAAATAAAGAGGTTTTATATTATACGGATTTAATTAAATAGTAAGAAAAGAAGGAGAATAATGAAAAACTTTAATTTATTTGAAGATAGTAATGATGAAAAACAAGCGCCTCTTGCAAGTAGAATGAGACCATTAAGCTTAGATGAAATAGTAGGTCAACAGCATATAATTGGAAAAGATAAATTGCTTTATCGAGCAATAAAAGCAGATAGGCTAGGTTCTATAATATTATATGGACCACCAGGTATAGGAAAAACAACTATTGCAAAAGTAATCGCTAATACAACAAATTCATATTTTAGCAAATTAAATGCTACAAATGCAGGAATTAAAGATGTAGAAAAAATTATTGATGACGCAAAATTTAATTATGGTGCATATAAAAAGAAAACAATATTATTTATAGACGAGATACATAGATTTAATAAAAATCAACAAGACTATTTGCTTCCATTTGTTGAAGATGGTGTTGTTACTTTAATTGGTGCAACTACAGAAAATCCATATTTTGAAGTAAATAATGCGTTACTTTCAAGGTGTAGAATATTTGAATTAAAGCCACTAGAGAAAGATGATTTGATAAATATAATGGATAGAGCACTAAAAGATAAAGAAAGAGGCTTAGGAGATATAGATATAGTCATTGATAATGATGCAAAAGAATTTTTAGCAGATATGGCAAATGGAGATGCCAGAAGTGTTTTAAATGCATTGGAATTAGCATATCTTACGACAACGCCAGAAAGTGATGGAAGCTTACATATTACTCTTGAAGTTGCAGAAGAATGCATACAAAAAAAGGCTATAAGATATGATGTAAATGGAGATAATCATTATGATGCAATTTCAGCATTTATAGAATCAATGAAACATACTGAGCCAGATGCTACATTATATTATTTAGCTAGAATGTTAGTGGCTGGAGAAGACATAAAATATATTGCAAGAAGAATTTGTGTATGTGCCTCAGAAGATGTTGGTCTTGCAAATTCTGAAGCTTTAGAAGTTGCAACAACAGCTATGATTGCTGTTGAAAGAGTAGGAATGCCGGAAGCTGCAAAAATATTAGCTCATGCAGCTTTATATGTTTGTTGCTCTCCAAAATCTGATACTGTTTTTGGAATTTTATCTGCCATGAAAGATGTAGAGAAAACAGGAAATATTCCTATTCCGCCATTTTTACAAGATTCAAGTTATAAAAATGCTTATAAACTTGGTAGAGGAATAGGGTTAGATGATATACATGTATTTCCAAATCATTATTCAGGTCAGAACTGTATGCCAGAAGAATTAAAAGATAGACATTACTTTAAATTATCTGGAACAGGAAATGAAAAGAAAATACAAGAATTCTTAGATTATTTAAAAAATAATTTGAATTAAGCTAATATTAAAAATTGTGATTTTACTTGGATAGCTATAATCTAAGCAAAGAAATAGAATAGGTGGTATTATGGATATAACTTTAATAAGACATGGTGAAAGCGAATATAATCGAATTGGTTTATTGCAAGGAAGAATTGATTGTAATTTGAGTGAATATGGAATAAAACAAACACAAGAAAAAGCTAAGATTTTTGATTGTAGTAAATTTGATTTATGTTTTTGCTCACCTCTTAAAAGAACTAGACAAACTGCAGAAATTTTAGTCCCTCAATTAAAAATAATTTATGATGAACGAATTATTGAACGAAGTTTAGGAGATTTAGAAAGCACACCTAATTCTGATGAGAAACAATTCTTATTAAAGCAGATTGATTCCGCTCCAACTAATGGAGAATCTATTAATGATATACAAGAAAGAGTAAATGATTTTATTAATTTCTTAAAAGAAAATTATAGTGCCAAAAAGATTTTAGTTATAACACATGCAGGTGTTATTTATGCTATTCAAAGAGTGCTTAATTTAAAAGTAAATACAGTAAAAAATTTGGAAGAAATAAAAATACATATAGATTAAATTGAGCTTTGATAAAGCAGGAGGAGATTAAATGAATTTTATAGATAAAATATCTAATATCTACAAGACTAATAAAAATATTGAAATTTATATAGATATGGATGGTACTATTGTAGAACTTTTATTTGATAAAGAAGGAAGCTATACCAAAAAAGGTGTGTATTTAAATAAAAGACCAATAATACCAGTAGTTAATAAACTAGAAGAGATAAAAAACAAATTTCCACTAATAAAATTTAAAATATTAAGTTGTTCTAAAACGAATCAGATGCGAAATGAAAAAAATGAATGGCTTAATATTCAAATTAAAGAAAGAAGACAGAGTCATCTTTTCTGAAGAAGCAGGTGATTATGCAAGAGAGGATAGAAATCTTGTAAAAGCTGAATTTATAAATAAAAATAATGGCGATGATAAGATAATAATTCTGATAGATGATGATATAGAGGTATTAAAAGGGGTACAAAATTTAAATAAAGAAAATGTATTACCTGTTCATGTTACTTCTATTTTAATTTAGGAAAAGAGTGATAGCTTATGAATATTAAAATCTTACAGTTAATTGAAGGTGCAAAACAGGCAACAGGAACAGCTGTAATTATAGATGTGTTTAGAGCATTTACTGTTGAGGCATATTTAGTAAATAACGGTGTACAAAAATTAATTCCAGTTGGAGACAAACAAATTGCATATGATTATAAAGAAAAACATAAGGATTGTATATTAATTGGTGAAAGAAGAGGAATAATGCTTGAAGGTTTTGATTATGGAAATTCACCAACTCAAATAGAAAAAATAGATTTTTCTGGAAAAACAGTTGTACATACTACAAGTTCAGGTACGCAAGGGATAGCAAATGCACAAAATGCCAAAGAGATTTTAACAGGAAGTCTAGTAAATGCAAAAGCTATAGCTGAGTATATAAAAATGCAAAATCCAGAAGACGTTTCATTGGTTTGTATGGGCAATGGCGGCCTATCAGAAGCAGAAGAAGACACTTTATGTGCAAAGTATATAAAAAGTTTATTAGAAGGGAAAAATCCTGATTTAGATAAAGAAATTGACGAATTAAAAAATATTGCAGGTAAAAGATTTTTTGATCCAAAATTACAAAATATTTTTCCAGAAAGAGATTTTTATTTGTCTACAGAATTAAACAAGTTTAATTTTGTTTTAAAAGTTGAAAAAGATAATGAAGGGTTAAATTATGTTAGAAAAATAGAAGTAAATAAGTAGTATAGATACAATATGAAAATAACTGGTTATTGTATAGAATATTTGATAGTAAAAATAGAGGTTAGAAATAATCTCTATTTTTTTGCTATAAAACTTAATTTACTACAGCCATAACAGTTATAGCAAATTTTGAAAGGAAAAGAAAAAAATTTTAAAAAATCGTTGACGCGGTGTCAACAAAATGATATATATTAATTGTAGATTGACACGATGTCAGAAAAAAGAAAGGTGGTTAAGATTATGAATTTACCAAAAATAGCCCTAGGAGCTTGGGCATGGGGAAATGACGGAACATTTGGAGTTAATTATACTGCAAATGAATTAAAAGACGTATTTGAAGAAGGTATGAAAAATGGATTAAATTTATGGGACACAGCATATGCATATGGAATGGGCCAAAGTGAAAAAGTTTTAGGAGAATTTACAAAAAATTATGATAGAAATCAATTAATAATTTCTGATAAATTTACTCCTCAATGTGAAGATGGAACACAGGATGCTATGAAAAATATGTTAAATACTAGTATGAATTTATTACACACAGATTATATAGATATTTATTGGATTCATAATCCAATGGATGTAGAAAAATATACTCCTATGATTGCACCATTGTATAAACAAGGATTAATTAAAAATGTGGGGGTATCAAATCATAACTTACAAGAATTAAAGAGAGCACAAGAAATTTTAAACAAAGATGGGATTAAAATTTCTGCAGTACAAAATCATTATAGTTTATTAAATAGATCAAGTGAAACATCTGGAATATTAGAGTATTGTAAAGAAAACGACATTACGTTTTTCTCATATATGGTTCTAGAGCAAGGAGCTTTAACAGGAAATTTTGATAAAAATCATCCATTTCCAGAAGGGTCAGACAGAGCAAAAAGTTATAATGATAAATTAGAAAAATTGGAAGAGTTAAACAAAGTATTAAATGAAGTAGCACAAACTCATAACACAAAAATACCAGTTATTGCTACAGCATGGGCTATTAATAAAGGAACACTACCAATTATAGGAGTGACAAAGACAGACCATGTATTAGATGCAAAAGAGGCAAGTCAAATTGTTTTAAGTGACGATGAGATAAAATATCTTGAAGAAACAGCAGATAAGCTAAATGTTTCTACAATAAGATATTGGGAAAAAGAGATGAAATAAGGAAGGCGAAAAAATGATAAAGAAAATAATTGATGCAAGAAAAGAAGAAATTATAAATAGTTGCGAGAAACTATATAAAGATAATAACTTTAAAGATATCACAATAAAAAGTATTGGTGAAGAAACAAGTTTTTCGCGTACATCAATATATAATTATTTTCAAACAAAAGAAGAAATATTCCTAGCGCTTTTTACTAGAGAATATGAAATATGGATAGATGATTTAAGTAAAATGTATGAGCAAAATTCTACTATGACTAAAGAGGAATTTGCAGACAAACTAGCTACTACAATTTCAAAAAGAAAAAATTTACTTAAATTACTTTCTATGAATATGTACGATATGGAAGAAAATAGTAGAATGGAAGAATTAACAGAATTTAAAAAGGCTTATGGGAATTCTATGAAAATGGTTAGAAAATGTATAGATAAATTTTTTAACACAATGAGTGAAGATAAAAAAGACGAATTTATATTTTTATTTTTCCCATTTATGTATGGAATTTATCCTTATGCAGAAGTAACAGAAAAACAAAAACAAGCAATGTCAGATGCAGACGTTCCTTTTAAATATTTAACTATATATGAAATTACTTATAAAGGAATTTTACAGTTTTTAAAATAATAGTAGCTTAATTAAAACGGAGGTAATAATTATGAAAATTGTTATATTAACAGGAAGTTATAATTTGCATGGTACATCAAACACATTAGTTGATGAATTTATAAAAGGTGCTGAAGAAAATAATAATGAGATAATAAGATTTGATACTGCACATTTAAATATACGTCCATGTATTGGTTGCAATCATTGTGGTATGGATGGAGATTGTGTATTTAAAGATGATATGGTGCAAATATTAGATGCAGTAGAAGATGCAGACATGTTAGTTTTAGCAACACCAGTTTATTATTTTGCAATGACAGCTCCACTAAAAGCTGCAATAGATAGATTTTATTCTAGGACTGGAAGAATAAGTCGTAAAAGATTAAGAACAGCATTTATTATGACTTGTTGGAATACAGATGATTCTACAGTGGAGCCATTAATAGTACATTATAAAAAATTAGTTAGTTACATGAACTATAAAGATGAAGGTATGATTATAGGAAAAGGTTGTGGAACTGTAGGAATGATGCCAACACATTTTTATAACGAAGCATATGAATTAGGTAAAAAGATTAAATAAAATTTTGGAGGAATACTATGAATAAAAAGGTTGTTGCACTCATAATTGCAATTATCATTGTAGGAGTTATATCGGGACTAATTTATGTAATGAATAAGCAAGATGAAAATGGAAACGAAACAAATAATCTAGTAAGTACAAATAATGCAGAACTAACAAATGATCTAATCTTAATTAATGGAGGAACTTATCTGATGGGAAGTCCTGAAACAGAAATGCAGAGGGAAACAGATGAGGTACAGCATGAAGTTACAGTAAGCGATTTCTATATTGGAAGATATGAAGTAACACAAAAAGAATATGAAGAAGTAATGGGAGAAAATCCAAGTAATTTTGAAGGAGAAAATTTACCTGTAGAAAATGTTACATGGTATGAAGCAATTGAATATTGTAATAAATTAAGCGAAAAAGAGGGATTAACACCTGTTTATACAATTGATGGTGAAAACGTAAGTTGGGATAGAAGTGCAAATGGATATAGATTGCCAACAGAAGCTGAATGGGAATATGCAGCAAGAGCAGGAACAACATCGACTTTTAATACTGAAAACTCAATAAGTGATGAAGAAGCAAATTACTATGGACATTATCCATATGGAATAGAAGAAAATTATTTTACACAAGAAAATCTTGAGACAGAGCCAGGACAATATCGACAAACAACAGTTGAAGTTGATAGCTTTTCTCCAAACAAATGGGGCTTATATAATATCCATGGAAATGTAGCAGAATGGTGTTTTGACTATTATGGGGCATATGATTTAGAAAATACAGACAATCCATCAGGACCTACAACTGGAACATTAAGAGTAAATAGAGGTGGAGGTTGGAATGATTATGCAAAACATTTAAGATGTGCATACCGTGCATCAACAACACCAGACCAAAAAATGAGTAATATTGGTTTTAGAGTAGTAAGAAATGGGGACAATAATTCTGACACATCAGTGATTAGTGATACAAATAGAAATTTACAAACACAAACAGGCGGAAATATATTAATTGCATATTTTTCTTGGAGCGGAAATACCGAAAATGCAGCACAAGTAATTCAAGAACAAACAGGAGCAGATATTATAGAATTAAACCCAGCAGAACCTTATTCATCAAATTATAGCGAGGTATTAGACCAAGCACAAAAAGATATGAATGCAGATGCAAGACCAGAACTTGCAAACCATGTAGAAAATATGGAGCAATATGACACTATATTACTAGGGTATCCTAATTGGTGGGCGACAATACCAATGCCAGTGGCAACATTTATAGAAGAATATGACTTTAGTGGAAAAACAATAATTCCATTTTGTAGCCATGGTGGTGGAGGATTTGGCCAAAGCATAACAGATATTTCTAAACTTGCACCAAATTCAAGAATAGGAGAAGGTTTAAGCATACATTATTCAGGAGGCACTAGTTTAGAAAATGATATTACAACTTGGTTAAATTCTAATGGAGTTGCTACAAATTAAAATGTGGGGTAAAGAAAATGAAAAATAAAGTGAAAATGATAATAGATATAGCAATGACAATATTGTTTATTATACTAATGGGTTATTATGTAACAGATAGTGCTGTACACGAAATATTAGGAACAATTACATTTATACTATTTATACTGCATCATATCCTAAATATAAAATGGTATAAATCTATATTTAAGGGCAAGCATAGTTTTAGAAGAACATTTCACATCATTCTTAATTTATTACTATTTTTAGCAATGGTTGGAATGATGGTAAGTGGAATAATGATTTCAGCTGATGTATTTGCATTTTTAGATATACCAACTACAATGTTTGGAAGGAATTTACATATGATTTCAACAGCATGGGGGTTTGTACTAATGGGAATACATGTTGGACTTCACATAGCAGGTTTTATGAATAAATTAAATAAAAAAATGAAAAATAGTACATTTGAATATGTATATTACTTTATATTAATACTATTAGTTGGCTTAGGAATATATTCATTTATATCTTTAAGATTATGGGAAGAAATGTTTTTATTAGTACATTTTAAATTTTTTGATTACGAGCAAAGTCCATTAATGTTTTATTTAAAATATATAGTATTATTAATTGCTATCATTCTAATTGTTTATTGGATATTTAATTTTATAAATAAAGTTAAAAATAAAAAAGAGGGAGGAAATTAAAATGCAAAAAAATATTGGTTCAAAATTAGCATTATATCCAATGCCATTATTAGTAATAGGAACAATGGTAGATGGAAAAGTAAATTGGCTTTTAGCAGGTCATAGTGGAATTATAGGGCATGACAAGGTTATGGTTAGTTTAGTTAAAACACATTACACAAATAAAGGAATTAAAGACACAAAAACATTATCAATTAATATAGTTGATGAAAGTATGCTAAAAAAAGCAGATTATGTTGGAAGTGTAAGCGGTAGCAAAGTAGATAAATCAGAAGTATTTGAATATCACATAGGTGAAGCAGGTGCTCCAATAATAGATAATGCACCAGTAGTTATGGAATGTAAAGTAGAAGATAATTACGAAACTGAAACTTTTGATAATTTTATAATGTCTATATCAAATACTTATGTTCAAGAAGAAAATTTAGATGAAAAAGGAAAAATTGATTATACTAAATTTAGTCCAGTTTTATTTGAATTTCCTAAATATACTTATTTAAGAACAGGAGATACTATAGGAAATTGTTTAAGATTAGATAAATAATTAAATATATGGAGGATAAAATTATGAACAAAAAAGTAGTAGTGTTAATAGTTTTAATATTAGTAATAGTTATAGCAGGAATAATTATAGGTATTAATTTAGCGGGAAGAAATGAAAATACAAATATAGCAGAAAACAAAACAAACAATGAAAGACAAACAAATACAGAGGAAGTAGCACAAGCTACGAATAATGAAACAAATACAGAGATAGCTCAAAACAATGAAGGAAATGGAAGCGGAAAAATATTAGTAGTATATTTTTCACATACAGGAAATACAGAAACTGTTGCAAACTTTATACATGAAGCAGTTGGAGGAGATATTGTAAAACTAGAAACAGAAGAAGAATATACTGATAATTACAATGATTTATTAGATATAGCACAAGAAGAAAAAAATGAAAATGCAAGACCAGCTTTAAAAACAGAAATCTCTAGTATTGATGAATATGATACTATATTTTTAGGCTATCCAATTTGGTGGGGAGATATGCCAATGGCATTATATACATTTTTAGATGAATATGATTTAAGTGGAAAAACAATAGTACCATTTACTACAAGTGGAGGCTCTGGACTTTCTGGAACACCTAGTGATATAGGGGATGAAGAGCCAAATGCAACTGTAACAGAAGGATTATCAATAATAGATGACAATGTAGAAAATTCACAAGATGATGTAAACGAATGGTTATCTGAAATAGGTTTTTAAGGAGAATAATATAGTATGAAAAAAGTTATATTAATAATAATTCTATTAATAATTATACTCGGTGTTATAGGAACAATAGCATATTTTAATAAAAATGAAAACATTCAAAACAATAATAATTTGGAACAAGAGAGGACAGAGGATAATATAAATAATGTTATTGAAAATAGTAGTAATGCAAATGATTCTCAAAATTTACAAAATGAGGGAGAAGAAGTAAGTATGGAAAATGCAAGAATAAAATTAACTGTAGATGGAAATGAAATATTTGTTAGATTAGATGATAATCAAGCAAGTAGAGATTTTTTAGAGATGTTGCCTTTAACTTTAACATTTGAAGACTTTAATAATACAGAAAAAATAGCAACTTTACCAAATAAATTATCAACAGAAGATTTACCTTCAGGATATACACCACAAGTTGGAGATTTTTCATATTATGCACCTTGGGGAAATATATCAGTATTTTATAAAGATTTTAGATATTCTAATTCTTTATATAAGTTAGGAACAATAGAAGCCGGTACTGAAATATTAGGAAATTTAAATAATGATTTTGAAGTAACTATTGAAAGAGTTAATTAGAAATATTATTATTATGTTTAAATTAATTTAAAATATAAAAAAGGAGGTCTTATTATGAGTTTTACAATTAATATTTATTATACAGGAGAAAACGGAAGTGCAAAAAAATTTGCAAAAGAAATGGTAGAAAAGGGAGTAGTAGAAAGAGTAAGAGCTGAAAAAGGTAATCAAAAATATGAATATTTCTTCCCAATGGATGATCCAGAAACTGTTTTATTAATAGATAGATGGGAAAATCAAGAAGCTTTAGATGCACATCATAAATCTCCAATGATGAAAGAAATTGCAGATTTAAGAGATAAATATCATCTTCATATGAGAGTAGAACAATTTGTAGAAAGAAAAATATGAAGAGCTAACTCTAACTGAGTTAGCTCTTCAATTTGCAAAAATTCATTGAATCTTTGCCTGTTTTTTTCCTATACAAATTCTTTTTTGGGAAGTATCATATCTGAAGCGTCCCACAGAATAATACAATGTTCGGGATTCAAGTCTATTTCTTTCCCTACATTGAATTGGACTGCTGCTTCTTCCGGTTCCCAGTATTTCTGCTTCAATATGCAGATTTCATCCCAAGTAGGCCATTTATCTCCTCCAAATATAATTAGTTTATTATCCTTAAAAATGACCTTTTTTTCTTGAGAATAATATTTTCTTTTAGCATCTGCATATGCTTGTTTAATTCTTTCTACTAATTTCCTTTCAGCTTTTGCATAGACAGCTCTATATCTCCATAGATGTAAGGAGAATATTTCAATATTTACATATTGTGATTTTGCAGGATGTACCTGCATTGCAACTTCATCTTGTTCCCAAAACAATTCTTTTAAGCTTACCATTTCTTCATAAGTTGGTAGCCTATGTTTGGGATTGAGCATTACATGCTCAAAATCATCATCTTTAAAGTTGATAGCCGAAATAGTGGCTGTTTTAGTAATGCTAGGAAGTAAAAATTCGGAACGCTGAGACGATGAAATTCCCATTTCCCGAATAATAGATTCTTCTGAAGTATTGTGTTCTAATTGAATTGTTCTTAAATCTTTCATTTTGCAAAATCCTTTCTTATTTTTAATATAGGAATATAACGTAACTTCAAGTATATATTATATCAGGAAAATTGTATTTATGTCAACAAAAGCAAATCTATAAAATTCTATCTGATAAAATATTAAAAAAAAGATGGAGCCTAATTTACTTTGAATTAGGCTTTATATACTTTCTACAATTTTTTTTGCTTCTTCATAACCTTCCAAATCACTTAATTTAAGATTTTCAAAATCAGCATATATCTTATTTTTATAACAATAAATATCTATTGGAATTTTTATAATTTTATTAATCGGATAAGATTGAGAATTTAATAATAATGTTAATATTTTATATGCATTATTATCTTTTAATTTATATACATTTATAAATTTTTCTTTATATAAAATTGTAATATAATATAGTTTATAACAACTTCTTCCATGGCAACTAAATCCCGTATTAATAACATAACCTGTATTTTTTTTACCAATTTCTTTTAAATATTTATTTTCTTTATTATTTTTTGGTGCAAAGTACATAGTTAATGCCATAATTCCTAAAATAGCGCTGTATGAAAATGCAATAATCAGTGTTAATACGATAAAATTCTTATTATTTGCAATTAAAGCTAATATAGTAAAAATAATCATACCAATTAACCAAAGTGCAAATAAAAAATACTTTAATTTTTTATTTGTGAAAATATCGTTAGACTCTAATTCTTGTAATTTATATAATTCTTCCATATTTTTCTCCAATTTTTTATTTCCTTTTTATTCATTATAAATCAGTTAAATTAAAAAATAAAGAAAATAAAAATATATAATCATTCGATTAGTTGTTATCTGGATATTTTTATGTTATCATGATGAATAAGTTGAATAAAAGGAGAGAGCTTTACATGATATATGTAGCAAACTATAAATCACCTATTGGAAATCTTTTAATTGCAAGTAAAAATAACAAATTAATAGGTTTATGGATTGAGGGACAAAATATTACTTCTCGAATTTTAAAGATGAAGTTCAACAATTAGACAATAATATTTTATTAGATACAAAAAAATGGTTGGATAAATATTTTAATAAAGAAAAGCCCAGTATAAATGATTTAGAAATAAATCTTATAGGTAGTAAGTTTAGAAAAGAAGTTTGGAAAATATTATGTACAATTCCGTACGGAAAAGTCATTACATATAATGATATTTCTAAACAAATTGCACATAATAGAGGAATAAATAAAATGTCCGCACAAGCAATAGGAGGAGCGGTTGGTCATAATCCAATTTCTATAATTATTCCATGTCATAGAGTTGTTGGTTCTAATGGAAATTTAACCGGATATGCCGGAGGAATAGATAAAAATATACTTACTAAAGCATGAAGAAGTTGATATGGAAAATTTGTTTTTTCCAAGAAAGGGGATTGCTTTATGAATAAAAAAAGATGTAAATGGTGTAATTTAAAAAATGAGTTATATGTAAAATATCATGATGAAGAATGGTGCAAGCCAAACTTTGATGACAAGTATTTATTTGAAATGTTGATATTAGAATCCTTTCAGGCTGGACTATCTTGGGAATGCATATTAAATAAAAGAAAAGAATTTGAAAAAGCATATGATAACTTTGATTTAAATAAAGTTTGTAATTATGATAATAAAAAGATAGAAGAATTAATAGAAAATAAAGGAATTGTAAGGAACAAATTAAAAATAAATGCTAGTGTGAATAATGCTAAAATATTTAGAAATATAAAAAGAGAATATGGAAGTTTTTATAATTATTTAAAAACATTTACGAATGGAGAAATAATCTTTGAAACAGGAAAAACTACTAATGAGCTGTCAGATACAATTTCAAAAGATTTGAAGAAAAGAGGAATGAAGTTTGTAGGAAGTACAATTATTTATTCGTACCTACAAGCCATTGGAATTATTGATTCACACGACAAAGAGTGCTATTTATATTCGAAAAATTAACATTGATTAATAAAATATTAAATTATATAAAGTAAAAAAGCCTTACTACATTAATAGTGAGGTTTTATTAGTTATATTAAAAAAAGCTGTAACCTTTTTTAAAAAAATGGAACTATAATAGTGAAAGTACTTTTACAAGGAGTTTAGATCTAAATTGGAAAATGAAACAATAGCATTTTATGAAGAAAAAGGAATATTAAATTTAGAAAAAATAATTAATAAATACAATTCTTATATTTATACTATATTACGAAACAGTATATCTAATGAATCAGATATCGAAGAAATGTTATCAGATGTGTTTTTTGTATTCTGGAAAAACTATAAAAGATTAGATGATAAGACAGAAATAAAGAAATATTTAGCAGGAATCACAAAAAACTTAATAAAAAAGAAATACAGAAATTCTAATTTGAATATTGAGAATATTGAATTATATGAAAATAATATATTTGACAATATCAATCTTGAAGAATTAGTTGAAAATAACGAAAAATCTAAAGTGATTTCTTTTACATTAGAAAATATTAAAAAAACCGATAAAGATGTATTTATAATGTTTTATTATAATCAACAGAAAATTAAGGATATTTCAAAGTTACTAAATATATCAGAAGCAAAAGTAAAAATAATTTTATATAGAACAAGAAAGTTAATAAAGAAAAATTTAAAAGAAAGAGGGTATAGCTATGGAAAATAATGAATTAAATAGAAAAGTTCTTGAAAAAGTAAGAAACAGAATAGTTATATCTAATTTGGAAAGTGAGGAGAATATGAAATTAAATAAGAAAAAGCAAATTATATCAATAGCTGCAGTTTTAGTTGTATTATTTACAGGAAGCTTTATTACTGTAAATGCAGCTACAGATGGAGAATTAGTAGATAAAGTAACAAATACAATTAAAGTTATATTTGTTAAGGATGATGGAACGGAAAACGAAGTAAAAGGAACAACATATACTGATTCAAACAATCATACAATAGAAAAATATGAAGTTGAAGATAATAACACTAAACATATAGTAGAAGTAGATAAAAACAATTTAGATAAAGATAATATGACTATTAATGCAACTATAAATGATGATGAAGCTGGTATTATAATTGATAAGCAAAAATAAAGAAGATATTAAATAAGTGGACATAATAGTAGTCCACTTATTTTTTTGTACTCGCGGTACAAAAAAATAAAAATAATTGACTTGTTTTTAGATTTATATTATCCTAATAAAGGCGAAAAAATAGAAAATAAATATGGAGGAAATATAAATTATGAGCAAAGATATTTTAGAAGTAAGAGATTTAAAAGATATGTTAAACAAAACAAAAAATTTATATGCAGACAGACCATGTTATACAATTAAGACTGAAGAAGGAGAATATAAATCTTATACACATAGTGAAGTAAGAGACATGATTGATTACCTTGGTACAGCATTAATTAGTTTAGGTTTAAAAGATAAGAGAATTGCTGTTATAGGAGAAAATAGATATGAATGGGAACTTGCATATTTATCAGTAGCATGTGGTACAGGTATTGTAGTTCCTTTAGATAAATCATTACCTGCAAATGAATTAGAAGATTTAATAGAAAGATCAGAAGTTGAAGCAATTTTTTATACAAAGAAATATCAAGAGACAGTAGAAAAAATAAAATATAATGAAAAAAATAAATTAAAGCACTTAATTTCTATGGATTCAGATATACACAAAGAAGGAATTTATTCTCAAAAAGAATTAATAGAAAAAGGAAAAGAATTAGTAGAAGCAGGAAATAGAGAATTTATTGATGCAAAAATAGATCCAGAAGTAATGGACATAATGTTATTTACATCAGGAACAACATCAAGATCTAAAGTTGTAGCACTATCACATAAAAATTTAGTTTCTAATTTAATGGATTGTGCTCATGTAATAGATTTAGATTCTACTGATAGAGTATTATCATTTTTACCATTACATCATGTTTTTGAATGTACAGTAGGTATGTTACTTTCATTATATTTAGGAGCAAATAGATTTTTCTGTACAGGAATGAGACATATAGTAGAAAATTTAAATGAATATAAAATAACATTTACATCTTTTGTACCAGCTATTTATGAAGCAATGCATAAAAATATTTTAAAGACTCTTGAAAAACAAGGTAAACTTGAAGCAGTTAGAAAACTTATGGAAGCAAATAAAGATAAAACTATGGCAGAAAAGAAAGAAATATTCCAAGATATTCATAATATATTTGGTGGAAATATAAAGATGTATATAAGTGGAGCAGCAGCATTAGATAAAGAAGTAGAGGAAGATTTTAGAGCTTGGGGAATTAATTTATGTCAAGGATATGGATTAACAGAAACATCTCCAGTTATTGGTGTAGAATATAGAGATAACTTTAGAGTTGGTTCAATAGGTCAAGCACTTCCACATATTCAAGCAAGAATAGATGATGCAAATGATGAAGGAATGGGAGAACTTGTTGTAAAAGGACCAAATGTAATGCTTGGATATTACAATGATGAAGAAGCAACAAAAGAAGTTATGGAAGATGGTTGGTTCCACACAGGTGATTTAGCAAAAATAGATGAAGATGGATATATCTTTATTTGTGGAAGAAAGAAAAGTGTAATAGTACTTAAAAATGGTAAAAATATATTCCCAGAAGAAATGGAAGCATTAGTAAATAAAATAGAAGGTGTAAAAGAATCATTTATTTTCGGAAAACAACAATCAGATGATAAAGATGATATAAAAATAAATGTAAAAATAATATTTGATAGAGAAGTAATGAAAGAAGCATATAAAGTAGAGACAGATGAAGAAATCTATAAAGTTTTAGCAGATAAGATAAAAGAAATAAACCAAATAATGCCAAAATATAAAGCAATAAGAGGAATATTAATTTCAGAAGAACCATTAATAAAAACAACAACAAGCAAAATCAAGAGACAAGCAAATCTAGAAGTAATAGAAAAAGAAAGCAGAGATTAGGATAGGGATTTGGGGACGTTCCTTTTTTCCCTATAATTATATATTTGTAAAAAAAGGTTGATTTAGTAAAAAAGCTAAGTCAATCTTTTTTTGCGTGTATAAAATTGTAATAAAATGTAATATTAAAAATATGGAAAACTAGATTGAATAATGATAAAATACATAAAAAGATAAGGAGATTATTTATGATAGAAAAGCTCAATAATGAATTGATAAATATTATAAATGAAGGTGAAGGAATAACAACAGAATTTAAAGAAGCTTCTAATAGATTGCCTAGAAATTTGTTTGAGACTGTATGTGCCTTTTTAAATAGAAATGGTGGTAATATTTTTTTAGGAGTTTCAGATAGTGGAGAAGTAATTGGCGTTAATAAAGAAAAGATTAGCATGATGAAAAAAGATTTTGTCAACTTATGTAATAATCCAGAGAAAATAGAGCCAACAATATATTTAAATATTAATGATTATGAAATTAATAATAAAGTAATATTACACATATATGTTAACGAAAGTTCAAGCGTTCATAGAACAGCAGGTAAAGTCTTTGATAGAAATGAGGATGGAGATTATGAAGTAAAACAAGCAGAAAGAATAGCCAACATATATATAAGAAAACAAGAGTTTTATACAGAAAATAAAATTTTTCCATATGCAGAAATGGAAGATTTAAGACCAGATTTAATACAAAGGGTAAGACAAATGGCAATAAATCGAAATGGTCAAAATCATATATGGGCCAATATGTCTGATGAAGAAATGCTTAGAAGTAGTAATTTATTTGCAAAAGACTTTGTAACAGGTAAAAAAGGTTTAACTCTTGCTGCAATTTTATTATTTGGAAAAGACGAAACTATTTTATCTGTTCTTCCTCACCATAAAACAGATTGCATATATAGAGTAAAAAATTTGGATAGATATGATGATAGAGATGATGTTAGAACTAATTTAATTGAAAGTTTTGATAGATTAATGGCATTTGTGGAAAAACATTTAGATGATAAGTTTTATTTAGAAGGAAATCAAAGAATAGATGTTAGAAATAAAATTGCAAGAGAATTATGTGTAAACATGTTAATACATCGTGAATTTTCTAATCCGTATCCTGCTAAACTTATTATTGAGAAAGATTATTTAAGGACTGAAAATGCAAATAGAGCAAAAATGATTGGAAAAATAAATGTGGATTTTTATGAGCCATATCCCAAAAATCCTAAAATAGCTAAAATATTTAAAGAAATAGGATTGGCTGATGAGCTAGGTTCAGGTGTTAGAAATATGTATAAATATACTAAGATTTATTCTGGAGGCTTACCTGACTTAAAAGAAGATGATATTTTTAGAGCATATATTCCTCTTACAGAGAATGCAAAAGAACATGCTATTGAATATCAAAGTGACCGTGTAAATGACCATGTAAATGACCGTGTAAATGACCGTGTAAGTGGATATATTGCAGATAAAGAATTAAAAATCATAAGATTAATAGAAGAAAATGCTCGTATAACGCATAATGAAATGGCTAATAAACTAGGAGTATCAGAAAAAACAGTAAGAAGAAGTACACAAAAATTAAAAGAAAAAGGTATAATCAGAAGGGTCGGAGCTGATAAAAATGGATTTTGGGAAATAATTTGAATACATTAAATCAAAAAATGAAGCAAGATATACGGAAAATAACGAACTAAAAAAATGAGGGTGAGTATTTAATGGATAATAATGCTAAAATAGTTATATTTGATTGGGGAGGAGTAATAGAAAGCCATAGAGATGGTGAATATTGCTTAAATACAGCAATAACTAATCTTATAAAACATTTTAATAATAATGTAGATGAAAGCAATTTAATTGAAAAATATTTTTATGTTACAGCTCGCAAACTTAGGGAGGACTTTAAAGAATATACATGGTTTGACAAAATAAAAAATGAGTTTAATTTACAATGCGATGAAGAAGAATTCTATGATTTTTATATAAAAGAATTTGATAAAATAGAATATTATAAAGATGTAGTAGATTATGCTCATAGCTTAAAATCTAAATGTAAAATAGGGATATTATCCAATCTAGGTACAATTGATAAGCAAAGATTAGATAAACAAGTTGATTTAAAACAATTTGATTATGTTTGGCTTTCATGTGAACTAAAATACAGTAAACCTAATACAAAAGTCTATGAAATTGTAGAAAATGATTGTAAACTTAATCCTACTAATATTTTATTTATAGATGATGTACAAGCAAACTTAGAACCCGCCAAAGAAAAAGGATGGAATATTTGTAATGCATTTGGTTATGAATTAGACAATATACAAAGAAGTGTAGAAGAATTTTTAAGAAAATAGGAGGGAATTAAAATGAATGATACAAAAGAGTATATTGGTAAAATGGTAGAAGCTAAAATAGATAGGCCAATGGGAACAGGACATCCTGAATTTCCAGAATCTATATATCCTATTAATTATGGATATATTCCTAATACAATTAGTGGAGATGGAAAAGAGTTGGATTGCTACATATTAGGTGTATTTGAACCAGTAAAAACTTTTAAAGGAAAATGTATTGCTGTATTACATAGGGTTAATGATAATGATGATAAATTAATTATAGCGCCAGAAGGCAAAGATTATTCTGATGATGCAATAAGAGCATTAACTGAATTCCAAGAAAGATTTTTTGAAAGTATAATTATAAGATAATATAGATACAATAAAAGCCACTAAAAAGTATATATAAATAGCTTTATAGTGGCTAAAAATTTAATTTATTCATAATCCTCTATGTATAATGCTTTAGCTATAAAAGGAGTTATTTCTTTAATATTGTACCAACCAGAACTTTTACTATCATTTTCTAGACCGATTAGGATTAGAAACATAAACCATATTATTTTCATCTGCAGCAAGTAGTACCATATAATGTGAAGCAGTAGTCCAACGATTATTGGATGGTTTATTCCAAACACAAACAATAATAGGTCTATTTGATTGTAAATGCTCTATAATTGTTTCATTTGATAAGTGATTAGAATCATAATAAAAGTCAGAATTTTTTATACCAAATTTTGAAGATAGTTCTTTAGATAATTTTTCATAATCCATTACTGGATAATACATCTTTCTTAATTTTTCTGGTGTGTAGTCTTTACCATATCCACTCAAAATAATTGACATAACAGTTATACCACAACCATTTTCTGCCATAGTACCACCCCAATATTCTTTGTTGCTCCATGACGAATTACCATTCTGTTTATATTCTTTATAAGTTTTTTTATACTTATCTTCTGTAGTAAAAGTTGTAAAATAACCATCTTTATCTTTTACTTTTTGCTGACCAGTACCAGGATAATTTTTATTCGAATCTTTTTTTATTACTTTATATTCACTTGAAATATTAAAAAAATTCAAAATCCTAGTCGAATTATTCCCTAAAAATTTTACTATAAAAATTAAACTAATAATTAATATTAAAATTATAAAAATTCTTTTTGGTAATCTTCTTTTGTTATTTTCTTTCACTTCAATTCCTCCTTTAAATTAAGACTATTATAGCTAAAATAAATGAAGATGATTTTAAGAACTCATTAACTATTTCTTAATTTTTTCTTACAATGTATCAAATAAATGGAAAATACATGTGCTTATGTTATAATCAAAATGGGGGATATGAAATGAACGTTTTAATATTGGATGATGAAAAAGAAATTGTTGATTTATTAGAAGTTTATTTAAAAAATGAAAATTATAATGTGTATAAATTTTATACATCAGAAGATGCAATAAAGTGTATAGATACAGTACATTTAGACATTGCTATTTTAGATGTTATGATACAAGGGAAAAATGGTTTTGAAATATGTAAATATATCAGAGAAAAGAAATTAAGATTTCCTGTTATAATGCTAACAGCCAAAATAGAAGATAATGATAAAATAAAAGGATTAACTCTTCGGGGCAGATGATTATATAACTAAACCATTTAATCCATTAGAAGTAGTCGCACGAGTAAAATCAGCATTAAGAAGATACACTTTATATAATACAGAAAATAAAACTAATAATATAATTGAAATAAATGGTTTAATTATAGATAAAGACGAACATAAATGTTTGTTATATGAAAAAGAAGTAGATTTAACTCCAACAGAATTTGAAATATTGTCGTATTTAGCAAATAATAGAGGGAAGGTAATAAGTTCTGAAGAATTATTTGAAAAAGTATGGAAAGAAAAATATTTGGATAGTAATAATACAGTAATGGTTCATATAAGAAGAATAAGAGAAAAATTACATGAGGATTCAAAAAATCCAAAATTTATAAAGACTGTGTGGGGAGTGGGATATAAAATTGAAAATTAATAGTTTAACTAAAACAAAAATCAGACTATTTATGTCTTTAATTACAAATGTTGTAGTTGTAAGTATAATTGCCATAGCAATATATTTTGTTTTAGCATTATTTTTTGAAAATAATATATCAGTTTTTATTGCAAACTTAAATTATGAAGTATATTCATGGATTGTGCATAACAGAGATATAGTGTTATATGTTTATATAGTTGTTGTTTTGTTAGTAATTACATATAGATTTATTTCGAAATATATAGATGATATAAACCAAGTATATAACTCATTAGATTTAATATTAAAAGAGGATAATACAACAATAAAACTACCAGATAATGTAAGTCAATTTGCTGAAAAATTAAATGATATAAAGTATAATTATATAGCAAGCAAAAATAGGGAGCGCGATGCAAGTCAAAAGAAAAATGACTTGATTATGTATATGGCACATGACTTAAAGACTCCACTTACCTCAGTTATTGGGTATTTAACATTACTTTCTGACGAAAAAGGTATCTCAAAAGAATTACAAGAAAAGTATACAAAGATTGCTTTAACTAAGGCTCTAAGACTTGAAGAATTAACAAATCAATTTTTCGATATAACTAGATATGATTTACATACTATGGTAATTAATAAAAATGAGATAAATATTGCATATTTGTTGGAACAATTAGTTGACGAATGTTATCCAATGCTAGAAAAGAATAGCCTAAAATGTAAGTTAGATACACCAGCTAAAGTTATGTATGTAGGAGATGGAGATAAATTAGCAAGAGCATTTGGAAATTTATTAAAAAATGCAATAAATTATAGTTATAAAAATACTACAATCGAAATAAAACTTGAGCAAGTAGATGATAAAATAAGAGTATCATTTAAAAATAAAGGTGATAAGATACCAGAATACAAACTTAATAAGATATTTGAAAAGTTTTATAGAGGAGATGATTCAAGAGCAAGTTCAACAGGTGGCGCAGGATTAGGACTAGCAATTACAAAAGAAATAGTAGAATTACATAGAGGAACTATAAAAGTAAAAAATGATGATGAATATATTGAATTTGTTATTGAATTAAATGTATAAAATAATAGGAGTAATTATGAAAAAGAAACTAATATTTATAATAGGTACTATTTTAATAATAATTATTACAATACTTTTACTTTGGTATAATGGGGTTATTATTTTTAATTATCCTTCAGAAAAGAGATATGAGGTCAGAGGTGTAGATGTTTCATCTTATCAAGGAGATATCAATTGGAATGTCTTAGCTAAGCAAGGTATAAGTTTTGCCTTTATTAAAGCAACAGAAGGAAGTTCATTTTCAGATGAAAAATTCAAGGAAAACTACGAGAATGCAATAAAAACAGACTTAAAAATAGGTGTATATCATTTTTTTAGTTTTGATAGTAATGGAAATACACAAGCAGACAACTTTATAAAAAATGTGCCCAAAAAAGATGATATGCTTCCGCCAGTTGTTGATATCGAATTTTATGGTGATAAGTATAAAAATGTTCCAGACATAGAAGAAACACAAAAACAATTACAAATCTTATTGGATAGACTAGAAGAATATTATGGAAAAAAGGCAATAATATATGCAACATACAAATCTTATAATTTATACATAATGAATAACTTTAAAGACAATTATATTTGGATTAGAGATGTCTTTTTTAGACCAAGCTTAAGAGATAATAGAGATTGGACTTTCTGGCAATATACTGACAAAGTCAAGCTGGATGGATATAATGGAAAAGAATCTAAGATTGATATGAATGTGTTTAATGGCAATAGCGAAGAGTTTAGGAAAATATTTAATATAGAATAAGGAGTTTTTATGGAGAATTTAGAAGTAAAAATGAAAAAATTATTTAAAAAATGGAAACAAGATCATAAGAATGATAAACTATATGAATATGATACGCCTAGTATAGATGGGAAAATTATTCCAAAAGATAATTTTATAAGTGATGGCTTTTGTCTATCTAATGTAATTAAAGAAAATACTATATTATATATTTCTAAGGAAAGTCATGAATATGATAAAAATAGCATTATAGATAAAGAGAAAATAAAAGAATATGAATATCTAAAAAATTGTTTTGCTGATAATAAAAAATCTTTGTTTCCTACAAGAATAAGGAATATGCAGGAAGAAGTATTGGATAAAAATATTGATGATATAACTTTCATGAATATTAATAAAAGAGGTGGCTTTTCTTATACAAATATGGCAATTTTAAATACATATGCTATGCAATTTAGTGATAATATCGTAAGTGAAATTGAAATAATTAATCCAGAGCTTATTATATGTTGTGGTATTGGTTTAAAAAGAATTATTAATATGGTTTACACTAAATGTGATAAAAAACTTAATAAACCTATAGTAGAAGTTAATCATCCATCACATGTTATAAGTAAGGAAAAATATTTAAACTCATTTAGAGAAGAATTAAGAAAAATCAATAAATTTGTATAAAGGAGAATAATTATGAAATTATTTGATAAATTTAATAAAAAAGAAACTAATAAAATAAATGCTCAAGGTTGGGATGCAATTACAAAAGAATGTGAAAGAATTTATCCTAATCAAACAAATCCAAAGCACTATGGAACATTAATAAATTGGAAATTGGGAGGAAATGATCCTCTTGAAGGTATTAGTATATATGATGGTGGAGATTATTGGCATTTTGTTACATATGGTTTATCAGAGTTATATGAAAAAGAATCTAATAATCAAGATATCAGTGGTTATGGAATGGAATTTACTCTTAAATTAAAGAAAGATAATTATGAAGATGAAGAAGCAGAAATAAAATGTATATGTGGAATATTGCAGGCGATTGCAAGAATTACTTTTACTAAAGGCGAGTTATTTAAGGCTTACGAATATTTATATACAGGACAAACAACTGGAATAGATACAAAAATGGAGTCTAATATAACAGGTTTTATAACGATTCCAGATAATAATTTTAACTCTATAAATACTCCAAATGGAACAGTTGACTTTGTAGAATTTATTGGTGTTACAAATGAAGAGTTATTGGCTATAATGAATAAAAAGCTTGATGTAAAAACATTATATGAAAAATTAGATAGTGATATAACTAGTTATGATAGGAAATCAGTTATTTAGATTGATAGTGAGAACAAATTAAGCCTACTGAAAAAAATTTTAAGAAGGCTTAATTTTATTTTTTTCAATTGCTTTTAGAATATATTTTGTTGCTAATGGTGTCTTACAACTTGTGTCACCCATATCCACAAAAACTTCTCCGATAACCTTTGAAACATTGAGGGCTTCTGCCTGTAAAAGTTTATAAAAACTCCCAACAGCAATTACAAAATTATTCATCGAATAGCGAACACGATTAGGACTTTGATGTATATTTAATTCAATGTTATGCAAGTATTGTTTGATTTTTTCTTTATTAATTTTATCATTATTTTTATCTTAAAATAGATTACAGTAGCATGACCAACCTGCTGACTGGTGCAAGTCTTTATTACTAAATATCCATTCGTCTGCAATTTCTTGAGCCATAGAAGATTTAGCCAATGTAGTTGCAACAGTATAATCGGATAATCCATGACAATATGCATTTTCAATCCATTTTTCAAAATCTTCTTTTGTCATTTTTAATGGGTCTGCAATTAAGCCTGCTAAATACATGGCATCATAGTTTCCTGTTTCATATAGTTTTATTGATAAATCATAATTCTTTTTTATTTCTCTTACAATAGGTCGTAAATCCATTGTTTTTATACCAAATAAAGGCTCTTTTGCACCATGCTTTATATAGATTTTTTTAATTTGCTCATTACCTAGACTTTCTAGTTTTTGCATAATAAGGTTAACAGTATTTTCCATATTTAAATCCTTTTTATTTTAGTATATCATGTTTAAATTTTTCTATTCTTACTGTATAACAACTATAATTTACAAAAAGACTACACAAATTATAAAAAATATGTTACAATTATTACCGTAATTTATAGAAAATAATAAAGAGGAGGAATTAAGATGTCAGGACACAGTAAATGGCACAACATACAAGCCAAAAAAGGAAAAGCTGATGCAGCAAGAGGAAAAATATTTACAAAACTAGGAAGAGAAATATTAATCGCAGTAAAACAAGGTGGACCAGACCCGGCAGGTAATTCCAAATTAAAAGATGTAATTTCAAAATGCAAGGCAAATAACATGCCTAATGATACAATAAATAATGCTATTAAAAAAGCTTCTGGAGCAACAGATACTTCAAATTATGAAGAAATTACATATGAAGGATATGGAACAAATGGTGTTGCAGTTATAGTAGAAGCTAGTACAGATAATAGAAATAGAACAGCAGCAGATGTAAGACACGTATTTGATAAAGCTGGTGGAAATTTAGGAACAACAGGTTGTGTATCATACTTATTTAATAAAAAAGGAATTATTGTTATAGATAAAGAAAGTACAAATATGGAAGAAGATGATTTAATGATGCTAGCATTAGATGCTGGTGCAGAAGATTTTTCTTCAGACGAAAATTGCTACGAAATAACAACAGCTCCTGCTGATTTCTCAAGTGTAAGGGATGCGTTAGAAGAAGCTGGATTAGAATTCGTAGAAGCAGAAGTACAAATGGTTCCAACTACATATGTTTCTTTAAGTGAAGCAGATGGAGAAAAAATGCAAAGATTAATAGATAATCTAGAAGATTTAGATGATGTTATGAATGTATACCATAACTGGGAACAATAAGAAAAGTTGTTCTGCAATTGCACACGCATATAAAGTTTAACATTGCTAATTCATAGACAAATAGCAACTTTTTAATATGCAATAAGTTAAAAAATAGTAATAATTTATATATAAAGCACATATATATTTAATATATGTGCTTTTTTCATGTTCTATTATTAAGTTTTCGAATATGAAAAGCATAAATATGGAAAGGACAAGGTAATGACATATAACGAGATTTTAAGATATTTTCCAAGAAGAATAAGTACTAGCCTAGAAGATATTTTTAAACAAACAAATTATGTTATAGAAGAAATTAGATTGAGAACAGAAAGACCAATAATAATAAAACATTCCAAAGGGGAAGAAATATTAAAAACAACAGTTTCTATAAATGAAATATTAGAAACACTTCAACATATTTGTGATAATTCAATATATACATATCAAAACCAAATTTGCAATGGATTTGTTACTATAAAAGGTGGACATAGAATAGGAATATCAGGAAGTGTAGTACAAACTGATGGAAAAATAACCAATATAAACTATATTTCAAATCTTAATTTTAGAATAGCCAGACAAATAATAGGTGCTAGTAATGAAATCTTAAGATACATAATAAATATGGAAGAAAATAGTATATACAATACTTTAATAGCATCATCACCAGGAGCTGGTAAAACAACGATCTTAAGAGATGTTGTAAGAAGACTAAGTGATGGAATTGATCAAATTAATTTTAAAGGTAAAACAATAAGTCTTGTAGATGAAAGAGGAGAGATTGCTGCAGTATATAAAGGTGTTCCGCAAAATGATATTGGAGTTAGAACAGATGTTATGGACAACGTGGACAAAAGTATCGGTATGAGACTGTTAATAAGATCTATGTCTCCAGAAATAATTGTTGCAGATGAAATAGGTAAAGACGAAGATGTAGAAGCTATAAATTATGCAGTTTGTTCTGGAATCAAGGGGATTTTTACTGCACATGGTGGAAGTTTAAAAGAATTACAATTAAATCCTGCTATATCAAAAATAATAGACAAACATATATTTGAAAGAATAATTTTTTTGGATAAAACAATTAAAGGAAAAGTAAAAACAGTATATGCTTTAGACAAAATAAATAATGAATATGTAACAATTTAAATTCTTAGTTCTAAAATGAAATTTAGTGAATATATATAATAGGGGAAGATAAAAATGGGAATTTTTAAAATAATACTTTTAACAGCAATAATGGGTATGTGTACAGTTTTAGGAATTATGAAAGCAAATAAATATAAATTAAGAGTAATTGATTTGCAAGAAATAAAAAAAGCTTTAAATTTGGCAATAACAAAAATGAGATATACATATGAACCATTACCGGAATTATTTAAAGAAATATCAAAAGATTTAAATGAAAACATAGCTAATATTTTTATTAAAGCACATACATATATGGAAACCTTAAATGCGGGACAGGCATGGGAAAAAGCGGTTGATGAAAGTAGCAATAACTTTACAAATGAGGATATGAATATCATTAAAGGACTATCAAAACTATTAGGCAAAACAGATTTAGAAGGACAACTTATGCAAATAGAATTAACAACCAAATTAATAGATGAACAAATCATAGAAGCAACAAATCTACAAAATAAAAACACCAAATTATATAAAACATTAGGCGCAACTGTCGGACTGGCTATAATGATTATTTTTATATAAGGGGAGAGCAATATGGATATAAATTTATTATTTAAAATAGCAGCAATAGGAATTTTAGTAGCGGTACTATACCAAGTATTAGTACGAGCAGGGCGAGAAGACCAAGCTATGATGACAACACTTGCAGGTCTAATTATTGTATTAACAATGGTAATAAAGGAAATAAGTACACTGTTTGGCAGTGTTAGAACAATGTTTAACTTATAGAAAAATAGGAAAATAGGGAAATAGGGACGGTCCTTAAATCCCTATTCGATACAAAAAAGGGAAAAAAGGAACGTCCCCAAATCCCTAAAATTCCTAAAGGAGCTAATATGGATATTATAAAAATAGTGGGAATTGGTATAGTTGCAGTAATTATAATAACTATAATAAAACAGTATAAACCAGAATTTGCTATTTATGTTTCTATCATTGCTGGTATAATCATCTTTTTTATGGTTTTTGACCAACTCTCTGGAATAATTAATTTGATAAATGAATTAACGTCTAAAGCAAATATAAATAGTGATTTTATAAAAATACTTCTAAAAATTACAGGAATAGCTTTTTTAGCAGAATTTGCAGTTCAGATATGTATGGACTTAGGAGAGTCTGCTTTAGCTAATAAAGTTGATTTAGGTGGCAAAGTTATAATAATTTCTCTTTCTATTCCAATACTATCTTCATTAGTAGAATCTGTTGTACAAATTCTACCTTAAAGGAGTTTGCAAATGAAAAAACTAATAACAATATTTGCTATTCTGATTTGTATTTTTGGTACAAGTATTTCTATAGCAGATACAGAAGATGAAGTTATAAATTCTCAAATGGATTCATTTAATATTTCTAATTTTATAGATGAGGCCAACAAATATTCTAACGATATTCTTAAAGATATTGATATACAAGAATTGTTAAATAACGCTATAAAAGGAGAATTAGACACAAATCAATTATTAAAAAATATTTTTCCTCTTCTCGGCACAGAAATTAAAGAAGCATTAAAAGTTATGGGAAGTATACTAATAATTGTATTAATACATAGTGTACTAAAAAGTATAAGTGATAATCTAAATAATAAAAGCGTAGCTCAAATTACATATTATGTACAATATATTTTAATTGCAACAGTAATAATGACTAATTTTTCAAGTATTATAACACTTACAAAAGAAGCAGTAGGAAATATGATTTCTTTTATACAATTACTATTTCCTCTTCTAATGACATTAATGCTTGCTTCTGGAAGTGTTGTGTCGGTAAATTTAGTACAACCAATAATATTATTTATAATAAATTTAATTTCAAATATATTTCAATCAATAATCATACCAATAATCTTAGTAGGTACAGCACTTGCAATTGTTTCAAAAATATCAGATAGAATTCAAATAGACAAATTATCAAAATTTTTAAAATCAAGTTCAGTTTGGGTAATAGGAATATTACTTACAATATTCGTAGGAGTTTTGTCAATAGAAGGAACTTTAGGTAGTAGTGTAGATGGTATAACAGCTAAAACAGCCAAAGCTGCAGTTTCTAGTTTTATCCCTGTTGTAGGTAAAGTACTAGGAGATGCAGTTGATACAGTAATTGGATGTTCAGCAATTTTAAAAAATGCTATAGGAATAGTTGGTGTTATTGTAGTAATTGCTATATGTATAACACCAATATTAAAACTAGCAATTATAACTATAATATATCATCTTACTGCAGCTTTATGTGAGCCAATAGCAGATTCCAAAATTGTATCATTAATAACTCAAATGGCAGATACATTTAAGATATTACTAGCAATACTGTGTTCTATAAGTGTGATGCTTATAATTGGAATAACTTTAGTTATTAATATTTCTAATACAGGACTAATGTATAGGTAGGTATTAAAATGATTTCATGGTTTAATAGTTGGGCACAAGGAATTATTCTAGCAGTTATAATTGTAACTATTTTAGAGATGATTGTGCCAGAAGGAAAAAATAAAAAATACATAAAGATTGTTATGGGAGTCTATATTACATTTACAATAATTTCTCCAATAATTACAAAAGTTACTGGAAATAATTTTGAACTTGATGTTAGTAAATATGAAGATCTATTTAATTCAAATTCTGTACAAGGGGCAAATGAAATTACTAGTATTAATAATCATAGTATAGAAAATTTGTATTTAAATACTATTAAAACAGATATAAAGACAGAATTAGATAATGAAGGGTACGAAAGTAAAAAGATTAATATAACTGCAGATATAAATGTAGAAAACGAAGAAGCTAAAATATACAAAATTGATATTGAGGTAACTAAAAAGCAAAATGAAAAAGATATAAAGAAAGTAAACAAAGTAGAGATAGGCAATAGTACGGATGAATCTAATATAGAAGATTCTAATTTATCATCAGGTGAAGTAAATAAATTAAAAGAAGTATTAGCAGAAAAATATGAAATAGAAAAAGAAAAAATTTATATAAATGGAAAGTAAGGAGGTGGTATGAATGTTAAAAGAAAAAATAGAACAATTAAAGGAAAATATGACTAAAAGCGATAATAAAACTGGTAAGAAAAAAGTAGAAAATTTAGTAGTTGGAATACTTATATTAATAGTAACAGTAATTGCAATTAATACCATCTTGGCAGATGATGATAAAAAAGAAACAAGCAAAGATAGTAATACAGTAAATAACACGACAGTAGCAGAAACAACACAGGTAAACAATAATAGTTTAGAAGAAAGATTAGAAGGCATATTAGCAAAAATTAATGGTGTTGGAAAGGTAGATGTATTAATTAATTATTCTGAAAGCACAGAAGTAGTTGCAATGTATAATGAGAATATAAAAGAAACTTCTACAGAAGAACAAGATGAATCCGGAGGTACTAGGGTTATAACAGAAAATGATATTCAAAGAGATATAATATTTCAGGAAGATAATGGAGAGAAAACACCAATTACACAAAAGACTATTATGCCAAAAATAGAAGGAACAATAATAACTGCAGAAGGTGCAGGAGATGCAAACGTAAAGGAAAATATCATACAAGCAGTATCAGCAGCTACAGGACTTGCATCACATAAAATACAAGTTTTCCAAATGTCAAAATAAATAAAAGGAGAGAAAATTATGAATTTAAAGAATATTAAAAGTAATCAAATTATTTTATTTGTTGTAGCATTAATGCTAGTGTCAGCAGGATATTTAAGTTATAGTATGAAAGGAACCCCTGTTTCTAGTAACATTGTCTCAGAAAATGAGGTATCTAGTATTGGAGATGCACAATTAGTTTCTAGTAATAACATTATAGATTCTAATAGTTTAAATGAAGTGAGTGTAGCGACTAGCAGTAGTTCCTCTTCTAAAACTGACGATTATTTTGCAAGCTCTAGGTTAGGTAGAGATACTATGTATTCACAAATGATAGAAAGTTATCAAAATTTATTAGATAATCAAAATGTGAGTGAGGAGCAAAAGACTGTAGCTACACAAGAGATTACAGAAATTAATAATACGCAGAATAGTATTATGATTTGTGAGAATTTAATAAAAACAAAGGGAATTAGTGATGTTGTTATTTTTGTAAATGATAAAAGTATAAATGTAATAGTAAAAGCAGATACATTAGAACAAGATACTATAGCTCAGATTCAAAATATTATAGCAAGAGAAATGAATGCAGAAATAGAGAATATACATATTAGTAATAAGTAATTTGCGGTATTTTACATAAAGTGGTATAATTAATATGTAACCCGAAAACAGCTGAATAAAATCTTTTCCCTACAATCTTTTTTCGTCAGGAGGAAGTACATGAAAATTTTGCTTGTGTTATTTTTTATTGTGTTTGCATTAGGAAGTTTGTTTATGCCAATTTTTACAGTAAAATTAATTTGGAAGTTTGAACCCAAGAAAAAAGTCGGCATTAAAAAAATAATACGGTGTAATTATTTCCAAATTGCAGCCGGTTCTATAAACGGATATATACTTAGTTTTACTATATGGCTGTTCAGTTTAGGCAAATTTGAAAATGCAATATATCTGTTTTTTATAATAACAGTAATAACATATATTATTGGAAAAGTATCATACAAGATCTTTTACAAAAAAATTAATAACAAATTAAGTAACAATATAAATAAGTATTAAAAATGTATGCAGGGAAAAGTCGGAGGAGTCTGAGCCTCTGTTTTTTTATGTTTATAAAGTTTGTGTTTAACATAAAAAAGTGGTATAATTAATATGTTACAAGTGTTTTTTGCAAGTATTATATTTATCGCCAGGAATGGTAAGTACTCCTAAATATTGGATGGAAGAATGAATATAAACTTAAGGCTTGTACACTAAAGACGAAGGTACTCCTAGAAAGAGTACAAGGAGGACTTAATATGTTAGGCAGAAAAAGAAAGATTCAGTGGCAATTGATTGAAAGTATTCTTGTTGAAAACAGCGAAAAGATTACCAATTCTGAAATGTGGAAAGTGGTAATTTATATTCCAATCAAAAAGGGAACTTTATACAAAAGAAATAAAGAGAATTTAGAACTTTTAGGTTGGACAGTGGTAGAAACTTTCGAGGAAGAATATTTTATCGTTCCAACTGCAATGTTCTTTCTTCAGGATAAGTTAGCAGGGTAATCTGCTAACTTTTTCTATTTATACAATAATTTTATACAAATTCAAATAAAACTCTTGAAATAAAACAATATAATTGATATCATATAATTTGCGTAAGGAGGCATATAAATGAAATTAAACATTGTACTAGTAGAACCAGAAATACCACAAAATACAGGTAATATTGTAAGAACTTGTGCAGCAACAGGAGCTAAATTACATTTAGTAGAACCATTAGGATTTCAAATATCAGATAGATATTTAAAGAGGGCTGGTTTAGATTACTGGGACAAGTTAGAAATAGAAAAACATATTTCTTTTGCAGAATTTCTAAAAAAATATGACCCTACACAAACAAATATGTTTTTTATTACATCTAAAGGTACACATAGATATGATGAACCTAAATACGAAAATATGGATGAAGTATTTTTGCTATTTGGTAAAGAAACAAAAGGGCTACCAGAAGATATAATGAAAAAATATATTGATAAAACTATGAGAATTCCAATGATTGATGGAATTAGATGTTTAAATTTATCAAATGCTGTTTCTATTTTAGCATATGAAGTTTTAAGACATACTAATTTTGAACACTTAAAAGAAACAAGTGAAAGATTATTGGAAGATTAAATCACTGTATATTAGTATGTGATTATGTTTGTACTTATCAATTAGGGAGGTTTTTTAAATGATTAAAAAAGTAGCAATTTTAGCAAATGGTGGAGATGTTTCAGGTTTTAATGCTGTTATAAGAGCAATTAAAAAGACTTGTGAAACAAATGGAATTGAATGTTATGGTTATATTGATGGATACAGAGGTCTTGTAAACAATAATTACATTCGTTTAGATGGAAACGAAAAAGCTTCTGGTATTTTAACAAAAGGAGGTTCTATTATAGGTTCTTCAACAAATGCTATTGTATTCCATTATAAAGTAGAACATGAAGATGGAACAGTTACTTACGAAGATTTATCAGACCAATGTGTAAGAAATGTAAAAGAAGCAGGATTTGACTGTGTATTTACATTAGGTGGAGATAGTACACAAAAATCTGCAAGAGACCTATATTTAAAAGGAATTAACACAATAGGTGTTCCAAAAACAATAGATAATGATGTTGCTTGTACAGATGTTACATTTGGATATAATACAGCTGTTCACGTTGCAACAGAAGCTTTAGATAGATTACATACAACTGCAGAAACACATGACAGAATAATGGTACTAGAAGTTATGGGGAGATTTGCTGGTTGGATAGCTTTAGAGTCTGCTATTTCTGGAGGTGCAGATGTTGCTTTAATACCAGAGATTCCATATGACATAAATAAAGCAGCTGCAGCAATTAATAAAAGAAAAGAAAACGGAAAAAGATTTAGCGTTGTTGTTGTATCAGAAGGAGCTCATCCAATAAATGAAGAACAAACAACACATGAAGCAGAAGGTATAGATAATAAAGCTGGAATAAGTGTAAAATTTGGCGGAGAAGGAAATAGAGTTGCAAAAGAACTAAAAGAATTAACTGGTTTAGATTCTAGATGTACAATTTTAGGATACATGCAAAGAGGTGGAACTCCAACAGCATATGATAGAGTATTATCTACAAAATATGGTGCAAAAGCAATGGAACTTGCAATGGAAGGAAAATTTGGAGTTTTAACAGTTATCAAAAATGGAAAATTAGATTGTGTTCCATTAGAAGTAGTTGTTGGTGAGAACAAAGAGATTGGTGCTGTTCAAGGTGGTACAGCAGAAAGTAACGTAAGATATGTTACAATGGACGATGATTTAGTAAAAACAGCAAGAGATATTGGAATTTGTTTAGGTGACTAATCCGAAATTTAATTATGAATTAGTAGATATCTTTAAAAGGAATCATTCGTATTAAGTAAAAAGCTTAATATGGATGATTTTTTATTTTATGGATATAAACAGAGCAAATTGACATAATACATGAAAAATATTATAATTAATGACGAAAAAATAAGTTGAAAGGGAGAAAAATATGTTAAAAATCAATACAACTAAAACTGCTATGCAAATGCGGAATCATTTTTATCACAGCAAAAGAAATATTACATTTGATGTAAGAGATGGGAGTCCATATACTACGATTGCACCGGCTTGGTCATCGAATGAGAATGGACAATATATTAGGGAGATATTAAGACCCACTGATACAGTATTAACTGTTGCGGGAAGTCTTGATAATGCAATAGATATGGCTTTGTTTGGAATAAAAAACATATATGCTGTAGATATAAATCCTTTGCAGCTTCCTATATGTTGGCTGAAATATCAAGCAATGATTAATTTGGATAATTATCAGGAATTTTACGATTTTGCGATCGGAGCTTCGACAAAGGCTCTTTCAGGCATTACTGCAAGTAAAATACTGAGTAGAGCGGAATCATCAGAAGAAAATGTATTTTGGAGAAAGATATTCTCGGAGAAAAGTTCAATTGAAATAAGATTGAACTATCTGCTTAATGAACAGTGCATATTAGAAAATATGGAAAGAAAATTATTGTTCAAGTATGTAGAAAGAGAGCATTGGCCAAAGGCAAAGCAAGCTTTAAAAGAGGCAGTAATTTATATAACAGAAAATGATATTTTTAAAGCAGATTTTCCTAAAGAAATGTTTGATGTAATATATTTGTCCAACTTGCATAATTTTACACCTTTGAAAGAAACTATATCAAATATTATGAATATGAAGCAATTCTTAAAACCAAAGGGTAAAATAATTTTATATTTGATTGGCATGAAAGAGCAATGGTTCTATTCGTGGGATAAAATTCAGCGTCCTGATTTTTCAAATGTATTTAATATGGAATATGTTAAAGATGAAGAAACAAGATTTGTTGCAAAAAAGCAGATTTTGGATACGATGATGCTATACGCAGAATTAAAACATCGTTTCAAAACTTTGATTATTCCCGTAAAGACAGGTGGAGGTTATATGTTTTACAATACGCCGACAGATGTGGTGATGGTATTACAATAACAAAATGCTAACTGGAGGAAGGTGTAATTCCTCCGTGTCACGAGAAGGAAAACTTAAGAAAACCATAACATACAATAGGGTTATAGCATATCAATGATGCTATAATCCTATTTTTTTATCAAAAATAATGTTATTAAATTATATTAAACTGGAAATACTTATATAAATTATAAAATGGAGGTAGACATTATGAAAATATATATAAATGGGGATTTTATAACTCTGGAAAATGACAATATAGGAGCGATTGCAACAGAAAATGATAAAATTATAAAAATTGGATCTAAAGATGAAATAATAAAATTAGCAGATGATAATACAGAGATAATAGATTTAAAAGGGAATACATTGATGCCATCATTTATAGATGCTCATAGCCATATATTTGCGTTAGCGAAAAGTTTAATGCAGATATCCATAGATGGGTTAACTAGTATCGAAGAAATTAAGAATTGCCTAGCCAAATATAAAAAAGAGAATAGAACAAATGAATGGATTATAGTAAATGGTTATGATAATAACATATTAAAGAATAGAGAACATATTACTAAACAAGAATTAGATGAAATATTTCCAGATACTCCTGTTATTATAGAAAATAGATCTAGACATAATGGTATTGCAAATAGTAAAGCATTAGAAAAATTAGGCATAACAAAAACAACAGCAGCCCCAGAAGGTGGAAGAATTATTTTTGATACAGGATTATTAGAAGAAAATGCATTTATTGATTCTCTTAAAAAGATACCTCTTCCAAAAATAGATGAAATTATGAATGCGTTTAAAAAAGCACAAGAAATATATGCATTACATGGAATAACTATGGCACAAGAAGGTGTTATTACAAACGAATTAGCAAAAATATACAAGTTATTGGCAGATAAGCATGAAATATTTCTTGATATAGTTGCATACATGGATTACAAAAATGTGGATGAAATAAAGAAGGAATATAGTGAATTTATTAATAAATATAACAATAATTTTAAAATAGGTGGAATAAAAATATTTTTAGATGGTTCACCACAGGCAAAGACTGCATGGTTAAGAGAAGCGTATATAAATGAACCAGAATATTATGGATATAGAATAATGAAAGATGAAGAGGTAGAAGAAATATTAGAAAATAGTAAAGAAAGCAATTTGCAAATATTAGCTCATTGTAATGGTGATAAAGCAGCAGAACAATATATAAATGCAATTAAAAAGGTATCAGGATTAAAAAGACCAGTTATGATACATGCACAGCTCTTAGGTTTAGACCAATTACCTTATGTAAAAAAATATAATATAATACCTTCATTCTTTATAAGCCATATATATTATTTTGGAGATATCCATATAAAAAACTTAGGAATGAAACGTGCAGAACATATTAGTCCAGCAGGTTCAACTCTTAAACAAAATATATTATTTACTTTTCATCAAGATACACCTGTTATAGAACCAGATATGTTCGAAACAATTTGGTTTGCTGTAAATAGAACGACAAGAGCTGGTAAAGTGTTAGGAGAAGATGAAAAAATTTCTGTATTAGAAGCAATAAAAACTGTTACGATAAATGCTGCATATCAATATGGCGAAGAAGAAATAAAAGGAAGTTTAAAAGCTGGAAAGAAAGCAGATTTAATTATTGTAGACAAAAATCCATTAAAGGTTGCAAAAGATGAACTGCGAAATATAAAGATTTTACAAACAATAAAGAATGGTAAAGTGATTTGGAAAAATTCTTTGGGATATTAGTGCGTTCCTTGGGAATTTGGGGACGTTCCTTAAATCCCGATTTTTTTACATAATAAGTGTAATTTAATGATAACTTACAATACATTTAGAACAAGATTACTTTATTTATATATGATTTTAATAATTATTTGATTATGTTATATAAAAAATCCTATACAATTTATATTTTATATGATATAAAAAATTATGAAAAATATTATAAATGGAGAGAACAAATGATAGAACTAAAAAATGTAAGTAAAGCTTATGTGAAAGATAAGAAAGTAGTAGAGAATATAAACTTAAAAATAGAAGATGGAATTATTTTCGGATTTATTGGACCAAATGGTGCTGGTAAAACAACGACAATGGAAATGCTTACAGGCATATTAGATATAGATGAAGGCGAAATCTTAATTGATGGAATAAATATAGAAAAAGAACCTATTAAAGCCAAAAAAGAATTTGGATTTGTACCAGATTCACCAGATGCATTTGAAAAATTAACCGGCATAGAATATTTGAATTTTATTGGTGATGTATATGGTGTTGATCAAAAAACAAGATATGAGAGAATATCAAAACTTGCAAATGAATTTGGAATATATAATTCTTTAAAAGACAGAATACAAGGATATTCACATGGTATGAAACAAAAAATAGTTATTATAGGAGTGTTATTACATAATCCTAAAAATTGGATTTTAGATGAACCAATGACCGGATTAGACCCTAAAGCTTCATTCCAATTAAAAGAATTAATGAGAGAACATAGTGATAAAGGAAATACAGTATTCTTTTCTACACATGTTTTAGAAGTAGCAGAAAAAATATGTGACAAAATAGCAGTAATAGATAAAGGAAAAATTAAATTTGTTGGAACTTGTGAAGAACTAAGAGAAAAATGGAAATCTAATAGTTCTTTGGAAGAATTATTCTTAAAAATTATAGAAGAATAGGGTATATAGAGATGAAAGAATTAACAAAAGTTATTTTTAAAAATGCTTATAGAAGAGATAATGTAAATAAAGATATTACTGCAAAAATTTTATCAGTTTTTGTTTTTGTCATTATATTTGGAACAATTTCATCATTAATGGCATTTGCAAGTTATAGATTAACAAATCAGCTTATAGAAGTAGACCAAGCACCAGCATTTATAAATATTATTTTACTTATAATGATAGTTTTTTTATTTTCAAGAAGTGTTTTTGAAAGTTTAAATAATTTATACTTTTCTAAGGATTTAAAAATATTTTTACGAATGCCGATAAAACCATTACAATTAGTTAAATCAAAGATCAAAAACATGATCGTTTCAGAGTATTTAATGGAACTAATGTTATTAGCCTCACCAATAATTGTATATGGAATAATAATGAACGTAAATTATATATTTTATATTTATTCAGCAATAATATTGCTGTTGTTACCAATAATACCAATTGTGCTGACATCACTAATTACTGCAATAATTATGAGATTTACAAATGTAATAAAAAACAAGACACAGGTACAATACATAACTGTATTTATAATATTTGTAATTTTAGGAATAATAACTAGTTTATTTTCTACCGGTGAAGGTTTTTCTACAGATATTTTTACAGAAAGAATGCTTCAAGTTAATGGTTTAATCGAATTGATTTCTGACTATTTTGTAATATTAAAGCCAATAATGAATAGTTTACTATATTATCAAGAATTAAGTGGATTAATTAATATTGTAATTTTTGCAGCAGAAAGTATAATTTGTTATTATGTTATGACATGGTTGATTTCTAAAGTATACTTAAAAGGAGCTATAGGTGCAACTATAAATGGATCAATAAAAGATAGAATAATAGATGTTAAACTAAAACCAGAAGATTTTAAACCAAGAAATTCAAAGATAGCATACTTATCAAAGGAACTAAAACAAATTATTAGAACGCCTATATTTTGTATGCAATGCATAATATTTCCAGTAGTATTTCCAGTAGTATTTGTAGGCTTACCAGTTTTTGCATTAATTGCTTTTGCAAGAAGTATAGGATTAGACTTTTTAGCAGATGCACAGCAAAACATATTAAAACCGATTGGTGTAGTAATATGCGTATGTATTGCACAGGTATTATACATAATGAACTTTACATCAATTACAGCAATCTCAAGAGAAGGAAAATCTGCTAAATTAATGAAAACAATTCCTATTGGTCTATATAATCAATTTAAATATAAATTATATCCAGGTCTAATAGCCAATGGAATAATAGCAATAATAATTACAGCATTTTATGGTCTTTTTATGCCAGAATTTAATTTTATATTAGTTTTAACATTATTTGTTGTATTAATAGAATTATGCTTATTAGAAGAGAAGATAATGGTATTGATAGATTTAAATGCACCAAAAATAACGTGGACAAGCGAATATACTATGATGAAGGAAAATGTAAATGTAATGTATGAATTCTTTTATGCTGTAGTTGTTATTATTTTACTTGCATTAACTACATTTATTTTTAGAAATTCAACAGCATTATTAATATCCTTATTGATAGTATTACTTGCACTTAATGCCTTAATTAATAGATATGTAAGAAAAAATCAAGCGAAGTTATATAAAAAGGTTTATTAAATAGTAAAGATAGAAAAAACAGATTTTTTTAATAAATCTGTTTTTTTTATTTCTATTGTGATATAATTCGAGTAAATATTAAAATAAGGAAGTAAATATTATGAGTGATGATACTATAATTATATTAAGTGCAATCCTTGCAACTATTACTCTTATAAGTTTAAGAGCGATAATTTATATTATAAAAACATGGCAATATAGTAAAATTGCAAAAAATAGTAAAGCTAGAATGGAAGAATTAGAAAAGTTGGAAGAAGCAGGAATAATAAAAACTGTTGTAATAGATTTAGAAAACGAAAAATATAGAGTAAGAAACCCTTCGGATTTTAATGGCTTAATAATAGATGGTGAAAAATATAATGATTTAACTTCTTGGTTTATAAAGAAAAGAGAAGGTTTATATATTATTGGAAAACAAGAAAACTATATAATAAAATTACTGATAAATAAAAATTAGTTTATAACAAAAGAAAATTATAAAATAATAGGGGTAATAAATATGGAAGAGCAAAAGATAAAAGAAATAATAGAAGAAATACCACAATATAAAGTAAATAAGATAGCAAACGAAATCGCTATAAGAATTACAAATGTATTTACAGAATTAAAAGAGCAATATGATGAATTATTAAAAAAATTAGAGCAATGTCAAATAAAAATTGCAAAATTTGAAGATGAAAATATGTCTCATTATTATTCTAAAGGAGTTATATATTTTTCGAATAAAATTCATACAAATTCAATAAACGAAGTTTTAGTTATAGAATATTTACATTTTTTACAAGATGGAAGAGAACAAACTTGTTTTCAAGAGTCTTTAAATAACTTTGCAGCTAAACTTTTAACTCAAGAATTAAAAGAAAGAATGAATGTATTTGGAATATTCTTATCCTCTTTAATAGAAGGAGATTATGCGTTATTAGTTAATCTAATTATGCAAATAGATTTTTTAGTTGGAAGAAAAGAATTTGTAGAAACTGTTATAAATAATAATGACGACTATTATGTACTAATAAATAAAATTTCAAATGGAAATATAGATAGACTTACAGGTGATTTCAAAAAATTGTATTATTTAATACTAGATTACAAAACTACAGACGATTTATATAAAGTAGAACAAGAAATTAAAGAAATGTATTTTAGTATTCAAAATTATATTATGAAATTTTATTTTTACTATATGCCAATTCATATAACTGATGAACAAGAAATACAGGAAGCAAAGCAAAAATTGGAAGGATTAAAGAGTTATAGAGGTGTCGTAGAGGAAGATAAATTTTATGAAGAAGCTTGCCGAAAAATAACGGATACCTTAAATAAAAAAGAAAAACAACTTAAGAAAAAGAATAGCAAAAATGCACTAGCTATAATCTATAAAAACAGATTAATAGCATTTATTAAGAAACTATTATCTTTTGATAATTAAAATAATAAGGTGAAATAAATGAACAGTTTAAAAGAAATTATAAATAAAAGTAAAAGTGTGGTTTTCTTTGGTGGGGCAGGAGTTTCTACAGAAAGTGGAATTCCTGATTTCAGAAGTAAAGATGGACTATATAATCAGCAATATAAATATCCTCCAGAAGAAATATTAAGCCATACTTTTTTTATTAATCATACCGAAGAATTTTATGAATTTTATAAAGATAAAATGAATTCATTAAAATATGAACCTAATATTACACATATCAAACTAGCAGAACTAGAACAAAAAGGAATATTAAAAGCTATAGTAACTCAAAATATTGATGGGCTACATCAAAAAGCTGGCTCAAAAAATGTTCTAGAGCTTCATGGCAGTGTACATAGAAATTATTGTATGAAATGTGGCAAGTTTTATGATGCAGAATATGTGTTTAATTCAGTAGGTGTTCCAAAATGTACATGTGGAGGAATTATTAAACCTGATGTTGTTTTATACGAAGAGGGCTTAAATGAAGATATATTAGAAGAGGCTATATATCAAATTTCTAATTGTGATACATTAATCGTTGGAGGAACATCATTAACAGTGTATCCTGCAAGTGGACTTATTAGATATTATAATGGAAACAACTTGATTTTAATAAATAAAGATGCTACTCCTTTTGATAATGTGGCAAATTTAGTTATTAAAGATAGTTTAGGAAATATATTTAAAAATATTTAGGAGGAATAAAGATGGAAGAAAAAGCAAAAGTATATTTTACAGATTTTAGAGCATTACCAGGAACAAATTTACAAAAGAAATTAGAAAAATTAATGAAGAAAGCAGGAATTGAAAATATTGATTTTGAAAATAAATTTGTTGCAATAAAAATTCATTTTGGAGAACCAGGTAACTTGGCTTATCTAAGACCTAATTATGCAAAAACTGTAGTTGATGTTGTTAAAAAATTAGGAGGTAAACCATTTTTAACTGATTGTAATACTTTATATGTTGGACAAAGAAAAAATGCTTTAGATCACCTTGAAGCTGCATACGAAAATGGGTTTAGTCCATTTTCTACTGGATGTCATGTAATTATAGGTGATGGGTTAAAAGGAACCGATGATGTAGAAGTGCCAGTAGAAGGCGGAGAGTATGTAAAAACTGCGAAAATTGGAAGAGCCATAATGGATGCAGACATATTCATTTCTTTAAATCATTTTAAAGGACATGAGGCAGCAGGTTTCGGTGGAGCTTTAAAAAATATTGGAATGGGATGTGGGAGTAGAGCTGGAAAGATGGAACAACATCGTTCTGGTAAACCATCTGTTGATTTAGAAAAATGTAAAAAATGCCATTTATGTGCTAAAAACTGTGCACATGGTGCGATTTCATTTGATGAAAACGGAAAAGCGCATATAGATCATAACAAATGTGTTGGCTGTGGTAGATGTTTAGGTGCTTGTAATTTCGATGCAATCTATAATAATAATTCTCATGCAAATGAATTATTAAATAAGAAAATGGCAGAATATTCAAAAGCAGTATTAGATGGAAGACCAAACTTTCATATTAATTTAGTTCTAGATATTTCACCATATTGCGATTGTCATGCAGAAAATGATGTTCCAATATTACCAGATATAGGAATGTTTGCAAGTTTTGATCCAGTAGCATTAGATCAAGCATGTGCGGATGCATGTAATGCTGCGCAACCTATACCTGGAAGCAAATTAGATGAAAACATGCATTCAAAAGATTTTGAAGATCATCATGACCACTTTAAAAACACAACACCACAGAGTGAATGGAAATCTTGTCTAGAACATGCAGAGAAAATTGGACTAGGTACTAGACAATATGAAATTATAAAAGTTAATTAATCTTTTGGAAAAAGTTATATGTGCTAATATAACTTGGTCTATTATATCTTTTTAATAAATATAAGGAATTAGGATTTTTAGTTAGTTTATTAATGCCTTGTTCACAAGATAAACTTGCTTTAAAACCTAATTCTTTTATTATGTCTAATGATGCATTACTAATTCCTCCAAATGGATATGTAAAACATTGTGGAGTATAATTAGTATTTTCTTCGAATTCTTGTTGAAGTTTTAAAATATCATCTTTTAAAATATTTTTATAATGTTCGTCTGTTTCACCTTTTATTTTCTTTGTACCAATTCTTTTTCCAGTATTACTATGCAAGTTATATGTATGGTTTTGAAATTCTATACGTCCAGTATCCATTAATTCTTTAATATCTTTCCATCTTAAATACGAGTAGTTTAAATTTGCTTCATCTGTTTCGGTAAATTTATCTGTATATGAACCTACAATTGATATAACAGCTTTCATATCATACTTTTCTAGTAAAGGAAATAAATAACCATAATTATTGTAATGTCCATCATCAAAGGTTAATACTATTGGCTTTTCTGGTAAAGGCTTATCATCATATACATAAGAAATTAAATCAGCTATTGTAACTGTAGTATAGCCTTTATCTTTAATATATTTTAAATCCTCTTCTAGAACAGTAGGAGTAACAGTATATTTATTAGACCTCGAAGGATCTTTTAAAATACTATGATACATAATTATTGGAACTTCTATATAATCCTCAGAAGTTGCAATAACAATAGAAATACCAACAGTAAGAAATGTGACTAATAATGTTAAAAAAAGTAATATTTTAGATAAATGTATAACTTTAATTTTCAAAATTATCCTCCTAAATAAAATCTTAATAAATTGTATACTTTTTCCTTAATATTTATGTGCTAATATATGAACAGTAAAAACAATAGGGAGGGGAAAGACTTGAAAAAGATTGTATTAAGATGTGAAAATTTAAAAAAGAATTTTCGGTCAGAAAGAAATTTTAAAAGGTGTATCATTACAATTATTGGAAGGAGATATTTTAGGATTTATAGGTCCGAATGGTGCTGGTAAAACAACTACTATAAAACTTATACTAGGACTTCAAAATATAACTTCTGGAAAGGTATATATTAATGGATATGATATAGAGGAAAACTTTAAAAAAGCAATAGAAAATGTAGGAACAATAGTAGAGAGTCCTGATTTATATATGTATATGTCTGGTTATGAAAATTTAAAATTAGTAGCTAACTTATATAAAAATGTTGACAAGAAAAGAATTGATGAAATCGTTAAATTAGTTGGGCTAGAAAACAGAATAAAAGATAAGGTTTCTAAGTACTCATTAGGAATGAGACAAAGATTAGGAATTGCTCAAGCATTATTGCACAGACCTAAATTATTAATATTAGATGAACCAACAAATGGGTTGGATCCTGAAGGAATAAAAGAAGTAAAAGTATTGCTTAAAAAATTGGCTGAACAAGAAAATATGGCAATTTTAATATCTAGCCATAATTTAGCAGAGTTAGATACATTCTGTAATAAGATATCAATTATTAAGAATGGTGAAATAGTAGAAACAAATGATATAGAGACATTCAAAAAAGATATTAAAAACAATTGTTATATATTAGAAGTAGAAGATTCTAGTGTAATAGGTTCTATTATAGATTATAAGATGGATATTTTAACAGAAACAGAAGTTAGAGTTTATATAGAGAAAGAAAAAGTTCCTCTTCTAATTAAAGAATTAGTTTTACGAAATGTAAAAATATATAATGTTTCAGAAGAAAATTTAAGCTTGGAAGATGCATTCTTAAAGAAAACAGGGGGTAATGTAATTGAGTAAGTTAATAAAAAATGAGTTAATAAAGATTTTTTCAAAGAAAAGCATGATTGTTATAGGAGTAATCATTTTAGCTATCATAATAGGCTTTAATGTTTTAAATAAAATAAGTCAAAACATGTCAAATTCATATTCTGCATATTCAGAAGGTTATATACAATATTTAGATGAAGAATTATCAAATTTAGACCCTAATAAACCTTCAGATATAAATAAATATGTAGAAACTAAATCACAAAAAGATTTAGCAACTCTTGCAAAAGATTATAAAGAAACTAGCTGGCAAGCAGAAGTAATTGGAACAGTTATTTCTCCTATAATAGAGGAAATGAACAATTATGAATATATAGATAAAAATAATGAAGCACTTACTACTTCTAAGGCTCAATATGATGAAATGCTTACAGCTTTAAAAAATAATGATTGGAAGTATTTTGCAAATAAAGAATTAGATAGTTTAAATACACAAATAGAAGAATTAAATACTTTAATAGCACAAGATAGTGAAAATGAAGATTTAAAAACTCAATTAAAGAGTTTAGAATTACAAAAAGAAGTAGTTAATTTAAGATTAGATAAGAACATTAATTATGGTAGTGATAACTATAAAAGTATAGCTGTACAAAATTATAGAATGTATATGGGTAATTATATTCAATCATCACAAGGGAAAAATCTAACAGATGAAGATAAATCAGAAATAAATGGATATTTAGAAAATGCTAATTTATATAAATATGATTTATATAATGACACAGAATATCAAAATACTGCTACAGCAAATTATACTTTCCAAAATTCAATAGGCACATATATCGCAATTATAGTTATGGTTGTTGTTATAGTTGCTGGAGTTTCAATTAGTGAAGAGTTTAATAAAGGTACTGTAAAATTACTATTAGTTAGACCATATAGTAGAACTAAAATACTTATTTCAAAATTAATTGCTGTATTTATAACAATGCTTGTTACTACAGTTGCAATTTTATTATTACAATTTATTATTGGTGGAATTGTATATGGCTTTGGAACTTATATGATGAATGTTGTACAGTTTGATTTTACAACTAATAGCATTATTACATTAAATATTTTTGCATATCTTGGTTTAATATTTATATGTAAATTACCAATATTTATTTTAATTGGAACATTAGCTTTTGCATTAAGTACACTTTTCTTAAATTCACCACTTGCAGTTGCATTACCTATACTTGGATACATGGGTAGTGATGTGATTAATATGATTGCTATATCTTATAAATGGGACTGGGTAAAATATTTTGTAACACCTAACTGGGATTTAAGCCAATATTTATTTGGTGGAACTCCAATGTTTAGTGGAATTAGCATTGAATTTTCTATAACTATTTGTGCAATATATTTTGTAATCATGCTAGCAGCTTCTATAGTTTCATTTAAGAAGAGGAATATTAAGAATGTATAGAATTTTACAATATTATGTAAATATGATATAATTAAAAGTATCAAATCTGTTGAATGTTTCATCTCCTGTATATAGAGGACTTTCTATATATAGCAACATGGTTTGACAAAAAAATAAAGGAGGAAAAAAGAGATGAAAAAATATGCAAGCGTTGAGGAAATTCGGAAGGATGCTATCGAGGTAAAAGATGGGATGATGGTCTACTGGCCGCAGGAACAGACAACTGAACCGTTGGCATTGGGAGAAATTCCGTTTAAATTCGAGCGTAAGTTCGATATGAACAATGGTGTTCTGTCCTTCGTTCTTGACGGAAAGGTGTATGTTATTCCCGAAATGTGGGGAGCATACGCAACTTTGCAGTCAGAAGGTTTTTTCAAAAGCTACTTTTATGTGCCTTTCAGCAACGGAGATTACCCGGAGTCATATAAAGCCCAATGGAAATCGTTGCTTGAAGAGCAGAGAAAGAGCCGAAGAGAGGAGTTCCTTGAAGACTGTAAGGATTTCTGCCAGAAAAATGGGATTAAAACCATTGATCCCAAGCTCGTGGCAATCTGCTTCGAGATTCCTGAAGCTGGATTGATAACACATCACCTTTATGGTGACAGTGTTGTATATCCGGTCTTGAACGGTATGTGCTTTGATTCCACAGCGTGTTCATGGATGGGGACATATGCAACAAATAATGGTACATGCCAGTTCGTGTACTGTGATGGCAAAACATATGTAACCAGAAAATGGGACGTAGTCGAAGCACTTAGAGCAGCCGGGTTCAAGAGCAAGGATCACTTCGTACCGTTGTCAAACGGTGAAGTGCCCACAGATCCGAGGTATAAAAACTTGTGGAATCTGTGCAAGTAAGTAATCTCTAACGGGAAAAGAACAAACTTTGTTCGCACACCTAAGCATACAAGCTTAGGTGTGTTCCCTTTTACATTAAGATTGTCACGCCTTGATTTTTAAGCAAAAAGAGACTATAATATTGTAGGAAAAATAATTAGAAGGTGTAAAATTGAAAACAAAATATATAAATTTAAAAGAAGAATATAATGTAGAAAAAATAAAAGAAGCAGCACAAGATATACTGAATGGAGAATTAGTAATATTCCCAACAGAAACAGTATATGGAATAGGTGCAAATGCATTAAATGATAATGCTTGTAAAAATATTTTTAAAGCAAAGGGAAGGGCAGGTGATAACCCTTTAATAGTACATGTAAATAATGTAGACATGATTAAACAACTCGTAGAAGAACCAAATGAAGTAGAAAAAAAATTAATTAATACTTTTTGCCCAGGACCATTTACACTAATATTAAAAGCTAAAAATATAATTCCTAAATCTGTTACAGCAGGACTAGATACTGTTGGAATAAGAATGCCTTCAAATAAAATAGCAAATAAATTAATAGAATATGCAGGTGTTCCAATCGCAGCACCAAGTGCTAATGTATCTGGTAGACCAAGTGGAACAAAAATAGATGATATATTAAAAGAATTTGATGGCAAGGTTTCAACTATTATAGATGATGGAATGGTAGATATAGGCTTAGAATCAACTGTAGTTAGAGTTATAGATAATAAGGTAAGAATATTAAGACCTGGTAAAATAACTAGAGAAAATATAGAAAAATTAGGAATAGAAGTAGAAATTGATAAAAATATCCTTGGAAAATATGATGGAAAAGAAAAAGTACTATCACCAGGTATGAAATATAGACATTATGCACCTAATACTAAATGTATGATGGTATATAGTAAAAATGAAGAAGCTATGGTAAATAAAATAAATGAGCTTATTCAAGATAAACAAGCATTAGTAGTATGTAGAGATAAAAATTTTGATAAATATGATACTAAAAATAAAATAAAGATGGGTAACTCATTAGAAGAAATGGCACATAATATATTTTCTATATTAAGGCAAGTTGATAATTACAATGTAGATATTGTAATTATAGAAGGTATGCAAAAAGATGGTTTAGGATTGGCCTTAAATAATAGATTATTACGTGCATGTGAATATAATTATTTAGAAATATAGTTTTGGTGTCCTTGTCGGGATTTAGGGTCGTTCCTTTTTTATTATAATTGATATAAATTTTAAACAGAAAAACTGGTTTACTTATTATAAAGTGAACCAGTTTTTCTTAAATCAAGTCAATGTTTACTTGATTGGTTTGGACTCTAATTTTTGTGATTCAGCTAATTGATATTTGTTTTTTATTATTTTATCATCAAAAACATAATCTGCTGTATCATGGACAGGAATAATTTCTGCACCTACTACAACTTTTTGGTATACGGGCACAAGTTTAGCTTTCCCATCTAATAGCTCAGAAAAAAGCTGAAATTTATCTTCTTCAGATAATTCTTTCCCTTTTTTCTTTGAGTATTCTACCGCTTGACTGAAAGGATAAAACGTGTTCTCTAAAGAAAATCCTCTTCTACAAAGATCATCCCATTCATCAATGAGTCTAGTTACAATCAAAGATAAATGATTGTAGTTATTGAATAGCTTAGGGTTACTAAGCCTATTTTTTATGAGGATTTGTTGTAAACAATACGTTTTAGTATTGTAGTCATTTGCTTGTTTTGCAAATGTTTTATTATATTGGCTTTCAAATGAAAGTGGCTCTTCTTGAAGTCTTTCGAGAGCATCGAATATCTTCTGGATAGAAGATAGGTCCTCCTTCGTTAGCTTTTGAGAATGACTTACATTTTTTGCAATTTCCTGAGTAACATGTATTACCATTATTGGAAAGAAGGATTTTACACCTTTTTCAATTGTTATTTCAGCATTTTTCTGCAATGCTCTGATCATTGGAACCAAAGGCTTTGCACAAGGCTTTTTTAAATCTTCGCCTTTAATTATTCTTTTTACGAAATAGTCGAGTTCAGCTATTGCCCGCGTTGTAGTCTCGTTAAAATTATTCATATTTTTCCTCCTGTTTTGCTTACTGTTATTGTGAAAGCTGTACAAACTGTGTGTTTACATAAAAATGATATCATAATTAAGACAATTTTGCAACTCAATATATTTTTCAGTAAGACTTAAAATATTTTATTTAACCAAAAGTAGACAGGACAACTAAAATAATATATAATATAAATGTACTAAGAAATTAAGGAGTGATTTATATAAATGAAGAAATTTGATGATGGTAATATCCAAATTCAATATAGTGACGAGAATGAGCCGTGTGTGCTCGAACTTATGAACCAAGTACTAATTGCGTATGAAACTATCACAAGTTTATTTAAATTAAAAAATTATGACAGAAAAATTATAATCTACTTATATAATAGTGTAGAAGAATTACATAAAGAAGTTTTTGGTGAAAAAAGAGAAGAATGGGAAGTATCATTAGAAGGTGAAGATGGAAATTTAAAATTAGTAACACCATTAAACCCAGGAAATGTTCATTCATATAGTGATATTATGAAAATAGCACAAAAATCTGTTGCAGATATGATTTTAGCAGATAATTTTGATGATATTCCTAATTGGTTAGATATTACAACATATCTTTTCGGATTAAATGACGCAAAGACAACTTATTCGTATCAAAAATTAAATATTAATGATATTAAATCTTTTAGTGATGCATATTTTATTACATTATCATTAATTAATATATATGGAATTAACAAAATCATAAAAATATATAAAAAAGCAAAAAATTATAACAAGATTTTAAACGCATCAGATAGCGAAATTAATAATAAAATAATTAAATATTATGCAGAAGCAGTATAAATATTAAAACTCATAGATTAAATATGTTATAACGTAATTAATCTATGGGTTTTTGTTTTGTCGAAAAAAGTCAAAAAGTAAAAAAATTGACGAACGAAAATGCTTGCTTTTATAAGGTTATAGGTATACAGTAGAACATACAAGCTAAAATTCTTTACGATTTTAACTTAAGAAAAGAAAGGAAGGGGTAATAAACAAATGAGTAAAAGATTTTGTGGAGGGATATTTTTTGATCCAAAGTTAATGATTGAATTAGGAGTAGAACATCCAGTGAGTTTGCTGTATTATTTAACCTATGAGAATAAAAGCTATGGAATAGAAATAGTAAAAATTCAATATAATGAGGATTCAAAAATGACAAGAGAAGTAGGAAACATAGACGACATATCAGAAAATGAGACTGAAGTAATTTCAATTATAGATAAGTTAAAAGAAAACTATGTTACACCTATCGTAATGAAAGATATAATAGAGGATATGAAATACGAGATTACCCCTATACAATAACAACTAGAACTTAAGTTTTGGTTGTTTTTTTATGCTTAATTAGATATAATAGATATGCAAAATAACAGGGAAAAAAGGAACGTCCCCAAATCCCGATTGGAGGAATAAAATGAGAATTAGATTTAAGCCATGGGCAAGACCGGAATTAGAAGCTTGCAAATTTTATATAGATAATCCAGAAGATTATAAAGGAAAATGGAAAACAGCTTTTAAAAATACAAATAATCCAATACATTTAGAACTTGGATGTGGTAAAGGTAACTTTATATCACAAATAGCTTTACAAAATCCAGATATAAACTATATTGCCATAGATTTAGTAGATGCTATGTTAGGACTAGCTAAGAGAAATGTAGAACAAGAATTTGAAGCCAACCATAAAGAGCCAGACAATGTTATTCTTACTAGATTTGATATAGAACGAATTTTATTAATAATGAATAGTAATGATAATATAGAAAGGATTTATATTAATTTTTGTAATCCTTGGCCTAGAGGAAAACATAGAAAGAAAAGATTAACACATACAAGGCAATTAGAAAAGTATAAAGAATTTTTAGTAGCAGGTGGAGAATTACATTTTAAAACAGATGATGATGATTTATTTGAGTCTAGCATAAACTATTTTAAAGAGAGTGGTTTTGAAATTATAAAACTAACCTATGATTTACATTCTGAGACCGATTGGGAAGACATCCAAACAGAACATGAAAAAATGTTCTCAGAAAAAGGAGTAAAGATAAAAGCTTTAATAGCTAAATTAACCAAAAAATAATGGAGGATGTTATGTATAAAAGAACTGAAACTAGACCTATAAAAGTTGGTAATGTGCAAATAGGTGGTCAAAACAAAGTAATTATTCAATCTATGACAAATACTAAAACAAAAGATGTAGCGTCAACAGTTAAACAAATATTAGAATTAGAAAAAGCTGGTTGTGAAATAATACGTGTTGCATGTTTAGATATGGAAGATGCAAAAGCAATAAAAGATATAAAAGAACAAATACATATACCAATAGTAGCAGATATTCACTTTGACTATAAAATTGCAATATGTGCTATAGAAGCTGGAGTAGACAAAGTAAGAATTAATCCAGGTAATATTGGTGGTAAAGAAAAAGTAAAAGCAGTTGTAGATAAGTGCAAAGAATACAATGTTCCTATAAGAATAGGAGTTAATGCAGGATCTTTAGAAAAAGACTTGTTAGCAAAGTATGGTGGTAAGCCTACAGCAAAAGCAATGGTAGAAAGTGCAAAAAGGCATGTACAAATATTAGAAGATTTAGATTTTTATGATATAGCAATATCTTTAAAGGCTTCTAATTTAGACTTATGTATAGAAAGCTATGAAGAGGCAGCTAAAACTTTTAAATATCCATTACATTTAGGAATAACAGAAGCTGGAACAGCATTTAGTGGTACTATAAAATCAAGTATTGGACTTGGAATTTTATTAAGAGAGGGAATAGGTGATACAATAAGAGTTTCTTTATCAGATGATCCTATAGAAGAAATTAAGGTTGTAAAAGAAATATTAAAAGATTGTAATTTGAATAATAATGTTCCAACATTAGTTTCATGTCCTACTTGTGGTAGAACACAAATAGATTTAATACCAATGGCAAAAGAAGTGGAAGAATTTTTACAAACTATAAATAGTGATATAACTGTTGCTGTTATGGGATGTGCAGTGAATGGACCAGGAGAAGCTAGTAATGCAGACATAGGCATTGCTGGTGGAATAAAAGAAGGTTTATTATTTAAAAAAGGAAAAATAATTAGAAAAATTCCTCAAGAAAATATTGTAAATGAATTAAAAGAAGAAATATTAAAAATGATTGAAGGTTAGATTATTGAAAATAAAAGAATTATTAAAAAGAATAAATGAAGATCCTGAATATACTAGTTTAGATGAATTAAGTATGATAAAAAAAGCTTATATAGAAATTGGACTAAATAGAACTTTTAGTCCTGTATATTATTTTGGAAATACAAAAACTCAACAAAAAATATATAGTTTATCTAGAAATAAGATAAAAACAGTAGATAAAGCTGATCAAAGAACTATTATATGTTATTCTTTAGCAAGACAATGTCAATTTTTATTTACTGAATTAGGTTATGATTGTTATGTTGAACATGTAGAAGGAGATAATCATGTATTTAATTCTTTAGTATTAACTAGTGGAAGAAGTATTCATTTTGATTTACAGAATGATTTAGAGTATATTCAAACTGGAAGGAAAACTCGTTTTTTTGGAACATATAATGAAGATGCACCTTGGGTATATGTAGTTCCTGAAGAACTTCAAATGAAAATAGATAAAAATATACGATATCCTAACGAACGAGGAATTTATAATGATGATAAGATAGAAGAGGTAGAAAAGAATATAGCTGGTATGTCAATATCTGATAAAATGGAAAAATTATTAACTAATCCTGGCATTATAGAAATGACTAAAGATACACAATTTATGCAAAAATATGCATTTTTTTATAAAATGATTGACAAAAATTTTGAAGGGAATATGTGGCAAAAAGTATTTATAATTCCATGTAAAATTAAGGATGATTATACTAGCATTATATATGTTAAAGATAAAGCTTATAAACAAGCATTTATTTATTCAGAAAAAAATAAAAGATATATGAAAGTTTCTTTAGAAAAAATTCCAGAATTAGAAGAACAAGGATTAAAAATTGGTATTCAAGGTAAAGAATTTGGAGTTAAATTATTAAAAAGAGAGATAAAAGAAAAATTGAAAGTGCAAGAAAACACAGGGAGATGATAGTGTGAAAAAGGCAGTTATAATTGGTGGAGGAGAAATTGGAAGAAAAGGCACAGAATATGAAACACAAAAAATAGATAAAGAGATAGTAAAACTTACGAACAAACAATCGCCTAACTTTTTGTTTTTAGGTTTTGCTAATGTAAATCATATTGAATCTTATTTTAGAGTTATAAAAAGAAATTATAGAAACCTAGGTTGTATTTGTAAAACTATTCTTAAAAAAGAATTAAACAATCGAGAATTAATTTTAGAGAGATTTAATAATGCTGATATAATTTATATGGGCGGAGGAAATACATTAGAATTAATGCGAATTTTAAAACAATTTGATATGATTTCTCTATTAGAAGAGGCTTATAATGATGGAAAAGTAATTTGTGGTCTTAGTGCCGGAGCAATAGCTATTTGTAAATATGGGTTATCTGATGCAAGAAAATATAAAGAATTTAAACTAACTAAAGTAAAGGGAATTGGTTTAGTTGATTTACTAGTATGTCCTCATTATAATTTAGATGGAAGAGAAGAGGAATTAGAAAGAATTATGAAGCGAACCAAAGATGTACAAGGAGTAGGTCTAAAAAATTTACAAGCATTAAAAATTATAGATGGTAATATAAGCATAATTTCTGATTCAAATGATGATAAAGTAAAGTTTATAAATTAATATATTTAAGCTTGCCAATAAAAAAATACTAATATATAATTGAAGAGGCGATAATTCTTAGCCAACAAAACTAAAAGGAGGATTAAAATGGCTTTTATAGATGAAATAAAAAATAGAGCAAAACAAGATATAAAAAAGATAGTACTTCCAGAATCAGATGACGATAGAACATTAAAAGCTACATCAGAAGTATTAAAACAAAAATTTGCAGAAATAATATTAATAGGAAATAAAAATAAAATATTAGAAAGAGCAAAAGAACTTAGTCTAGATAACATAGAAGAAGCAGAAATTGTAGATCCTAATAATTCTGAAAATTATAATGAATTTGTAGAACAATTTTATGAATTAAGAAAACATAAAGGAATGACAATAGAAAAAGCAAAAGAATTTATGTTAGATAATATTTATTTTGGAATGATGATGGTTAAACAAGGTTATGCAGATGGATTAGTTTCTGGAGCTGTTCATTCTACATCAGATACTTTAAGACCAGCACTTCAAATATTAAAAACAGCACCTGGCACTAAATTAGTATCTGCTTTTTTTATGATGATTGTGCCTAATTGTACATATGGAGAAAATGGAGTTTTCTTATTCTCAGATAGCGGTTTAAATGAAAATCCAGATAGTGATGCATTATCTGAAATTGCTATATCATCTAGTAAAAGTTTCGAACTATTAACAGGTAAAACACCTAAAATAGCAATGCTTTCATATTCTTCACATGGTAGTGCAAAATCTGAATTAACAGAAAAGGTAATAAAAGCAACAAATTTAGTAAAAGAAAAAGCTCCAGACTTATTAGTAGATGGAGAATTACAATTAGATGCTGCAATAATTCCAGAGGTTGCAGAATATAAAGCTAAAGGAAGTCCTTTAAAAGGTGAAGCAAATATTTTAATTTTCCCAGACTTAAATGCTGGAAATATAGGTTATAAACTAGTTCAAAGGCTTGCAAAAGCAGAAGCATATGGTCCACTATGTCAAGGTATTGCAAAACCAGTTAATGATTTATCAAGAGGTTGTAGCAGTAAAGACATAGAAGGCGTTGTAGCAATTACTGCTGTACAAGCACAAGAACAAGATAAATAAATTTATTGGAGGTTTTTTATGAAAATTTTAGTAATTAATTGTGGAAGCTCATCATTAAAATATCAATTAATAGATATGGCTTCAGAAAAAGTAATGGCAAAAGGAACTTTTGAAAGAATAGGTCAACCAAACTCATTCTTAACACATAAAGTAAATGGAGAAAAATATAAATTAGAAAAACCAGTACAAAATCATGAAGAAGCATTAGAATTTTCACTAGAACAATTATTAAATCCAGAATACAAAGTAATTGATTCACTAGAAGAAATAAATGCTACAGGACATAGAGTTGTTCATGGTGGTGAAAAGTTCAATAAACCTGTAATTATTAATGAAGAAGTTATAAATACTATAGAAGAATGTGCAAGTTTAGCACCACTTCATAATCCAGCAGCAGTAATGGGAATTAAAGCTGCACAAAAATTAATTCCTAATAAGCCAATGGTTGCTGTATTTGATACAGCATTTCATCAAACAATGCCAAAAGAACATTATATTTATCCAATTCCATATAAATATTATAATGAATATGGAGTTAGAAAATATGGTTTCCATGGTACATCTCATCAATATGTAGCTAATCGTGTAGCTGATTTAGAAGGGAAACCAATAGAAGATTTAAGAATAATATCTTGCCATTTAGGTCAGGGTGGAAGTATATGTGCAGTTCAAGGTGGTAAATCTGTAGAAACAAGTATGGGACTTACACCTCTTGCTGGTATTCCAATGGGTACACGTTCTGGTGATATAGACCCATCTGTAGTTACATTTATAATGAAAAAAGAAGGCTTAACACCTGATGAAATGGAACGTATATTAAATAAAGAATCTGGTATTTTAGCATTATCAGGAGTTACACAAGATTGTAGAGATATGGAAGCCGCAGCAGCAGAAGGAAATGAGCAAGCCGCACTTGCAATAAAAATACACAATTATTTAATTGCTGCACAAATAGCTAAATGTGCTGTTGCAATGAATGGATTTGATGTAATGCTATTTACTGCTGGTATTGGAGAAAACCAAAAAAATATTAGAAAAGGAATTTGTGAAAACTTAAAATTCTTAGGTGTAGAAATAGATGATGAAAGAAATGATGTAAAAGGTGAAGAAAGATTAATTTCTTCTGATAACTCTAAAATTAAAGTATATGTAGTTCCAACAGATGAAGAACTAATGATAGCAAAACAAACATTAGAATTAATAAAATAATTGATTTTGAACTTTAGGGACGGTCCTTAAAGTTCATTTTATTTACATAATTCGTAAAATATGATATCTGTCCTCTATCTAAAGAACAGCGACCACGTGGCGGCCGGGAATTGATTCCTGTGGAGCATGGTTGCATTACAGTATATACATTCAGAGAAATAGTAGAAGACTGGTCTCCGTATCAGCTTCTCCTACTTCATCTGTATGAGCTATTCTATAAGAAGGATATTCCTTTCAATGGTGTTATCTAGGAGAACAACGAACGTAGTTGATTGTAAAACTACGTTCGTTGTTTTTATATAAAATTTATCATACCATAATTAACATAATTTCATATTATATATAAAGATAATATGAAAGGGGGAAGAGTATGGAATTAAAAGATATTAATATAGGATTCACTTTAACTGGATCTTTTTGTACATTTAAGAAGGTAATACCTAAAATTAAAGAACTTAAAGAATTAGGAGCAAATATACTACCCATAATGTCATATAATAGTTATAATTTAGATACTAAATTCGGAAATGCTAAAGATTTTATAGAAGAAATAGAAGACATTACAGAAAATAAAATAATTCATACAATACAGGGAGCAGAGCCTATAGGTCCAAAAGGATTAACTGATATTATGGTTGTAGCACCTTGCTCTGGCAATACCATTGCCAAACTTGCAAATTCAATAATTGATACGCCTGCTGTTATGGCAATAAAATCGCATCTACGCAATCAGCGACCTCTGGTAATAGGTATTTCAACAAATGATGGACTTTCAGGTTCTGCTGAAAACATAGGAAAATTACTGAATAGAAAAAATTATTATTTCGTGCCATTTACACAAGATAATCCTATTACCAAACCTACATCTTTAGTATTCAAATTTGATTATTTAATACCTACCATAAAAGAAGCTTTAGATAACAAGCAACTACAACCAGTAATAGGTTAAGCAATTGACATAATACTTGGATTGCTATTTAATATTAATATGTCGCAGTATAAATCTAGATAAATAATTTTTAAGGAGGATGAATTATGCGGATAATTGAAACAGATTTTGAATGGAATAAGTTTTTAAAAGAGTTATATGAAAGAAAAATCAAAAAAATTGAAGAAGTAGAAAAAATTTTGGACTCATTATTCGTTAGTCTAGAAGGTGAATCTATCGATCATTGTAAAGAAATTTATTGCACTCTTTTGGAAAAGACAAAAAAACCAGATTTCTTAAATGATATTCCAGAAGAAGATTGGGATGTAGAAAATGTATATAGACTCATAAGGCAAGAATTTTATAATCAAGGAATTGAGCTAAAAAATGAGAATCAAGAAAGAAAATATTATGTTGTAGATTTACAATTATTTATGCAAGAGGAAAAAGTTGCGAAAGCTACAGTTGTTAAGATTCTTTCTGATTCAACTTATGCGGAACTATACAAAAATAATCCGACAGCATTAATAAGCTTTCTTAATTATTTAACCACAAGTGAACCAAGATAACTAATATACAACTAGACATATATTTTGAAATTCTAGTTTCACATTAAAAGACACTAACCAATGTTATGGCTAGTGTCTTTTCCTTTATTTATCTGCTGAATAATCTGAAAGTGGATTTACATCAACTGCATTTCTAACTTGTTCATTAGCAACATGAGTATATATTTCTGTTGTAGAAATACTTTCATGTCCTAAAAGCTCTTGAAGGGCTCTTATATCAACATTTCCATACTGATACATAAGTGTTGCTGCAGTATGTCTTAATTTATGGGTAGAATATTTTTTAGTGTCTAAACCTGCACGTCTTAATTCTTTATCAACTACATATTGAACTGTTCTTTTACTAATTCGTTCTTTTCTCTCGCTTAGAAACAATGCTTTAACTGAATCAGGTTTTATACCAATCTTAGGTCTAACTTCTAAATAGTCATTAATAGCTTTTAAACAAGCTTTATTTAAATAGATTGTTCTTTCTTTATTACCTTTACCTATTACAGTCATTTTAGCATCATCAAATGAAATATCATTTATATTTATACCAACTAATTCTGATAAACGAAGCCCACAGTTTAAAAATAAAGTTATAATTGCATAATCTCTTTCTTTGTTACGTTCTTCATCACTTGTAACAGTTAATAACTTTTTGCTGTCATCAAGAGTTAAATATTTAGGCATACGTTTTTCTATTTTTGGCGTTTCTAAATTTTGAGCAGGATTTTTTTCTATCAAATTAGCTTTTTGTGATAGATAATTAAAAAATACTCTAATGCTACTAACTTTTCTTGCACGAGTAGCGGCTTTACTATGATATGTAGTTGTTAAATATGCAAGAAAAGCATGAATATCATTTAATTCTATCTTTTTTATTACATCAAGAGATAAATTGCTTATATTAATATCTTTAAAATCTTTAGCATTTGTAAGATGAAAATGAACCATAATAAATTTCAAGAACATTGCTAAGTCATAATTATATTCTTTTATTGTGTTTGGCGATTTGTTTAAAATTGTTACAGAATAGTCTAAAAAAGAATTTAAATATTCTGGGTTCATATCACGTGAAATCATTTGTTCCTCCTTATGTTATTCTTCAAAGTTTGACATATTATTTGAAAGTTTATCTATTACATCTAAAATGAATGTTATTATAATATAGCATAATGCAAAATTATTTTTATTAAACAAATTACCTATAAAAGATGGGGTAAATAATTGATTAATATAAAATCTTGAATATACATAGTTTCCTGTAAATACAAGTTGGAAATTAACATGATATTTATTATAAAATTCTGATAAATAATCCAACATATCTGATGTTAATATTTCTGTTGCATTTATTCTGTCATTTGAATATACATGTAAAACCTTATTGAAATCTGCATTATCCATTTCTATATATTTTAATAGTGAATTAGTTGTTCCCAATACATATGTAGTATTATACTCTAAATTTTCGGTATTTATTTTAGTGTATGAAGGAATTGTTTTATCTAAAATAACCGTAGAAAAAATACCATTAAATACATTTTCATCTGTAGATGTTGCAGAAACATTAGATGCATAAAACTTATAATTATCTTTAGTTGTACCACTTATTGTATCTTTTGTTATTAAGCTACTAAGTTGTAAATTATCAAAACAAGCTGTTTGATAATAATTTTCTTCATCTACATATGATGTGTTATTATAAGTTAAGTTAGGATCTATTAATTGGATAAATCTTTTTATAACATCTGAATATTTCACTTTAAATTTTTTAAATTCTAGTAAAAATAATATTACTGTTACAGCTAATGCAATTAATGGAATTATAGCAAAAGCCATATTAAAAGAATTTAAATATGTAAAAATAAAAGTAAATAAGAATGCCATAAAACAGATTAGACCTATAATACTAAAAAACATCAGCCTTTTTTTGCTAATAGTGATATCTAAAAAATCAAGTTCATTAAATTTGTTATATAATTCTTCAAATTCTTTAGGCGTCTGGGTTATATCTATCTTTTTAGTAGAAAAATTTGGCATTAAAATAAATTTGTATACTAAAAACCCAACCATTACTACTACTAAAATCTCTAAAAATATCATTTGTAATTCCTCCTATTGAAGATATTCTATCATAACTTAATATAGTATGTAAATTTTTTGACAATTTTTATAAAAAGTTTTATACTAAATATAATTATGAACAAGGGAATAGGGGAGGAATATAATGACAATAGCATTAATAGTAATATTAGTTATTATAGTATTATATGTTATTATCACATATAATAAATTTGTAACACTAAAAAAACAAATGAATAACTCATATAGTGTTATAGATGTTTATTTAAAAAAGAGATTTGATTTAATACCAAATTTAGTAGAAGTAACGAAAGGTTATGCTAATTATGAACAAGATGTTTTAACTAAAATAACAGAATATAGAACAGCTTATAATCAAAATAAAGACAAAGATGCATTAAATAAATTAAATGAACAATATAATAATTTAATATTAGTAGTAGAAAATTATCCGGATTTAAAAGCTAGTGAACAGTTTTTAAAATTGCAGAAAAGTCTTATAAAAGTTGAAAGCGAATTACAAGCAGCAAGAAGAATTTATAACAATGATACTACTAAATATAATACAAAATTAAATGTTTTTCCTTCTAACATTATTGGTAAAATATTTAATTTTAAAGAAGGAGAATTATTTGAATTAGAGGATAGAAAAATCGAAGGAGAGAATATTAAAGTTGATATGTAAAAATAAAGAAGAAGCTTATATAAGCTTCTTCTTTGTAATTTATAATTATTTTTGGTTTAAATTGATACAACAATTTATTAAGTCTTCAAAATTATCATATCTATTTTCTAGCGTAATTGTTGCTGTTTGGTTAGTATTCTTATTAAGAATTAAATAGTCCAAAGTAATTTTATATTTTTTATTGTTAATTTTATTTACTTCTTTTACCGTAGTAATTTCATATACAGGTGGCAATTCAGACAAATTCAAAATTTCTTCCATACCACTTATATAAATTTATATCATTTTTTATTAGCTAATATAATGGCAATTGTTTTTATGCTAAAAGCTAGTAAAAATCCATGCTTTATGGTATAATTAAGAGTGATACAAACAACAGCTGAAAAAAGGAGGATAATTTAATGACAGAGATCGAAAATATTTGTCGGCAAATGTTAACAAACAATCTTAAGCTTGTTGAGACTTTTTGTGAAGAAGCTGTATATGCGACAGACAAAGAAGTTAGAGACTCACAAATTTTAGAGGATGATGAGTTTCCGGATGGCTTCAAAACTGTTGCCACAAGATATGGCAAAAAGCGGAACTTCATAAATTTGGTTCACAGAGAATTAAAAAAATTGGCAAAAGAAGAATTTCTTCTTAATGAGCCAACAATGCAACAAGTTGTTCAATTGTCCCGACTCTTTTTGAAAGAATCAAAAAAAGAATTGGAAGACTTAAGACTTGTAGCAGAACTTATGGAATCACCAGCAGTACTTTTAGCAATTAAAGATTTTAAAAATCTTAAAAAGCAGGAAAAGGAGCTAGGGATTGACAAAACAGCCACAATATTCGAAGAAGACAGAGAGGTTTTGAGAAGAGTTCAATACTATATTGGAATCTCTGAATATCTTCCAGGAAACAAGCGGGGATAATCCCCGCATTTTCCTATTATATGGAAAACAAGGAACGTCCCTAAATCCCGAATAGAATTTTATAAAAAAGCCTTTAAAAAAATTTTCATTATTGGTATAATAAATTAAAATTATAAGAAAAGGGAGTAAAAAAATGGGAACAACAGATAGCAACGTAACACAATTATATGATTTATTAAATCATATACCAGTAACAAAAGACAATGCTGGTAAAATTCAAGAAATTAAAGATGCAATTGGTAAAAATGACTTAAAAAAAGCTCTTGATGGTATAAAAGAATTAAATGAGGCTTTACAAAATAAGAAAAAAGAACTAAAAAAAAGACAAACTAAAAAGGAAAAAGATGAACAAGATGCTTTAGAAACAGAAAAGAAAGAATTTGAAGCAGAACAAATCAAAGAAGATGAAGTAGAAAGATTTCCAAAAGAATTACAAGATTTGGACTTAGAAGAAGACTATATTGGTTTACTACTTTATGATCCAAGATATATAGTAAGCTATAATTTTTTATATGATGAAGTATGCTTCCAAGATGAAAGAATGCTAAACTTATATAAAAGTGTTATCTTTACAGAAGGTGAAAAATATGCACCAGAAGCAGTAAAAAGAAAATTTAACTTTGCCAAAACAACAAAAGAAGTATATGAATTAAAGAAGCAATTAGTAACTCGTATAAAATTACAAAGAACAGTTACTATGGAAAAAGTATATATAGATTTAAAAAAATTATTTATTTTAAGAAATTGGTATTTAAAAATACCAATCAAAAGTGTTCAAGAAAAAGTTGTTGAAATTAGAAATTACGAATTATATGATCAAATGTCAGTAGAAGAAGTAGAAAGTGCTGTTGAACAAGTTACTGCCACAGAAAAATTTAAAAGAGCTGTATTAAATAAAGGACTTACAGAATTCCTAGAAACAGGAGAAAATAACTTAACTACAGGAATTCCATTACCATTTGAACGTTTAACAAAAGAGTTTAAGGGATTAAGAAAAGGTGAAACAATGGCTGTTGCAATGCCTTCTAACTCTGGTAAAAGTAGATTTACAATCAATCTAGTAGCAAATTTATCATTAGTACATAAAAAAAGAGTTTTAATAATTTCAAACGAAATGTCAGAAGAAAAAATGAAATTATGTTTAATGACAACAATTATAAATGATCCAGAAATTCAAAAAATTCATGGTAAAAAATTACATAAAACAGAAGGAGAACTACTAGAATTTAAATTTAGAGCCGATGAAGGCTCAGATGTAAAGACTGATGAAGATGGTTTTATATTACAAGAAGAAGGGGAATCTAGAGCTGATTTTGTAAAAAGACTAGCTAAAATTTCTAAAGAATTTAGAGACACTATTGCTGTTACAGATTGGATAGATAAAGAAATTAATAACTCAATATATTTTATTAATATAACAGATCACACTAATGACGAATTACAAAAAGTTATAATGAATTATTATTATATGAAACATATTGAATATATATTCTATGATACTTTAAAAACTGATACAGAACATATAGGAAATGGGGAAGAGGTAAAGAAAACTGCAACTATTCTTTCTAACTTAGCACAAAATTTTAATATGTTTATCTTCTCTACACTACAATTAACCGAAACAGCAACTTGGCCAATAAATTTAACAATCAATGATTTACAAGCTAGTAGAACAGTAAAAGAGGTATTGGATACATTATGTTTGGTAAAACAAATTAATCATGAAAATTATAAAGATTACGAATATTCAATAGAAGAAATGGATGAAAAATGTTATGATTTAGTAAAATATGATGATCCGGACGTAAGATATTATGCTTGTGTTGTAGATAAAAACAGAGCAGGTGCTAAACCTAAATTGTTATTTAGATTAAATTTAGCATATAATAGATGGGAAGAACTTGGCTATTTAAAATTAAAACAACAAGATCAAGATAAGACAAATAATTAATTTAGACTGGAAATAGTACTAAACTATTTCCAGTTTTATATTTTTATAGTAATAATTTATACATGTCTTGAATATATATATTTAAGGAGGTACGAGTTATGGTAGATGAAAGAAAGCAAAATAACATTAATGTTATGCAAAATGTTGTTTTAGAAAATAGAGAAAAGTTAAATGTAACAGGAATAAATGATATTTTAAGTTTTGACGATCAAGTAGTTATTCTTTCAACAGATTTAGGTATGCTTACAATAAAAGGTTCTGAATTAAAAATAAACAAATTAAACATAGATGAAAGCGAAGTAAAAATAGAAGGAAATATATCAAATATAGGATACAGCCAAGATACAGAGGAAAAGAAAGGTGAAAATATCTTTAGTAAAATATTTAGATAATCTAGGGGTTTTGTATGTTACAACTATATAATTTTTTTGTATTTATTATTTTAGGTATAATTATTAGCTTTATATTTGATATATTTAGAATTTTAAGAAAAAAATTTAAAACAAACAATTTTATTACATATATAGAAGATATTTTATTTTGGCTAATATCAGGATTTTTAATAATTACAGCTATATTTAAGTTTAATGATGGAGAATTAAGAGCATATCTTTTTGTTGGAATATTATTAGGCATAGTTATATATATAATGCTATTTACAAAGTTAGTAAATAACATATTATTAAAAATTCTTACACCTGTAAAAATATTATTAGACTTTTTTACATCGTTATTTAAGAAAATTCGTGTTTTTATAACTAATTGTCTAAAAAATTGTAAAAATAAATCAAAAAAAACTATACAAAAAAATAATTATAATGTATAATAAAATAGAATTGATTATAGGAGAGAAAATATACTTATGAAAAGAATTTTTAGAAATAAAAAAATATTAAAAGTTATTATAATTTTAATTGTATTATCTTATTTTATTTATGTTCTTATTAAACAACAAACAACATTAAATTCATATCAAACAGAACAAGATTATGTTTCTTCACAAATTCAAGACCAACAAGAATATAAAAATGAATTAGCAGACATGGAAGCAAACATTAATTCTGATGAATACATAGAACAAATCGCTAGGGATAAATTAGACATGTATTTACCTAACGAAAGAGTTTATGTTGATGCCAATAAATAAAATTTAAAATATTAATAATAGGATTCTAAAGACTTTATACTTATATATCTGTTATTAAACTTATTTATTTTCGTATTCTTATTTAATAACAGATATATACTTCTTTTATCCATTTATTTTTCTATTTCTTTTTATCAAACTTTTAATCTAGAATATTATTTCTCATGTAATTATAATATGTAATTAAATATAGGAGGGATTTTATGAACTTAGAAGATTATAGTCTAAGTGAATTAAGAGAGCTTGCAAAAAACAAAAATATAAAAGGATATTCAAAATATAAAAAAAGTGAATTAATTGACTTATTAAAAGAAAATGATACAACTAATAATGAAGACAAAAATGAAAATAATGAAAGTGTTGTAACAGACAGTAATACAACATATAAAATTACTAATAGTGATGACAAAATTGCAGAAGGAATATTAGAAGTATTACCTGATGGATATGGTTTTTTAAGAGGTGAAAATTATCTTTCTACACCAGATGATGTATATATTTCACCAGTACAAATAAGAAGATTTAAATTAGATACAGGTGATCATATAAAAGGAATTTCCAGAATGGCAAAAGAAGGAGAGAGATTTCCATCTTTAATTTTCGTTGGGGAAGTAAATGGTGAGGCGCCAGAAAAAGCATATAGAAGAAAGAAATTTGACGATTTAACACCTATTTATCCAACCGAAAGAATAAAATTAGAAACTGAGTCAAATGAATATGCAATGAGAATGATAGATTTAATTAGTCCAATAGGAAAAGGACAAAGAGGAATGATTGTGGCTCCTCCAAAAGTTGGAAAAACAACTTTAATTAAAAAATTTGCTAATAGTATTACAAAAAATAATCCAGAAATTGAATTAATCGTATTGCTAATAGATGAAAGACCAGAAGAAGTTACAGATATGAAACGTTCTATAAATGGTGATGTAATATATTCAACATTTGATGAATTACCAGAACATCATGTAAAAGTGGCAGAAATGGTAATAGAGAGATCTAAAAGACTAGTAGAACAAGGCAAAGATGTTGTTATTTTGCTAGATAGTATTACAAGACTTGCTAGAGCATATAATTTAGTTATTCCTTCATCTGGTAGAACTTTATCTGGAGGTCTTGATCCAAATGCATTACATAAGCCTAAGAAATTTTTCGGTGCTGCAAGAAATATAGAAAATGGAGGAAGTTTAACTATACTTGCTTCAGCTTTAATAGAAACTGGAAGTAGAATGGATGATGTAATATTCGAAGAGTTTAAGGGTACTGGTAATATGGAAGTACACTTAGATAGGAAACTATCAGAAAAACGTATTTTCCCTGCAATTGATATTAATAAGTCTGGTACAAGAAGAGAAGATTTACTTCTTACTCCAAAGGAAATGGAAACTGTTTATGCATTGCGTAAGGCTTTAAATAATTTACCTGTAGCTGATGTTACAGAAAATATTATTTCTCAAATGGTACAAACAAAGAATAATGCAGAGTTTTTAGATAAAATAGATCTATACTTAAGAAGATTTAAATAATTGAGGATGAGGTGCTTTTATATGGAGCATATAAAGAAATTAAAGATAATAATTATAGCTATTATTTTGGCAGTTATAGCATTAATACCTAACAATGTATTAGCAGATGGACCATCTTATGATATTACCAATTATGATATGGATGCTTATATTCAAGAAGATGGAACACTACATATAGATGAGTCTATAACTTATTATTTTTCTAGTAGCGCAAATGGTTTAACGCGAGATTTAAGATATTATTATAAAACTAACAAAGATACAATGGAACCAAATTCTGCTAGATATCAAGCAACTGGAATTGAAAATTTAACTGTCGCTGTTACAAATTCAGCTAATATAACAACCAATTTTGAAAAAGTATCTAATGCTGAGAAAGGTGATAATGGTGTTTATACTGTAGATACAGTAAATGCAGATAGAACAGACGGATATGATATAATGGTTTATTCTCCAATATCTTCTAATAATTTTCAAACTGTGCATTATTCATATGATATAACAGATGCAGTTGTTCAATATAATGATATGAGTGAAATATATTATAATTTTATAGGTAATGGGATAGAAACTGATGTCGGTGAGTTTAATTTAGATATTTATTTGCCAAAATCTATAAATATGGATTATGTAAAATATTATCCTCATACATATGCTACAAAACTAGAGAATATACAAGTTTTATTAGATTCGTCATCAAATTGTATTAATTTTAATATTAAAAATATTCCATCAGGTGAGCCTGTTGATGCTAGAATAGTTTTTCCTAATACTGTACTAATGAACTGTACAAAAAAATATAATAATGATTATGATTTTAACAGTCTATATAAAATCGAAAATAGTATGTCTTTAGGAAATACTAGATATTTTATACATATAACGATTAATATTATTCTAGGAGTATTGCTAGTTGCTTTATGCATAATTTTCTTAACATATGGAATTATAAAAAGTAAAAAATTTAGAACAACTGTAAAAAACGCAAACTATTTTAGAGATATACCTAAACGTTTAAATTTATTAGAATATCAGGCATTATTACCATCAAAGATGACTGATGCTCTAAGTTCTAATTTAATTATTGCAACAATATTAGACTTAACTAATAGAAAAATATTAAATATGGAAACAAAAAAATGTCGAAATAAGAAGAAACAATCTGATTATGAATATAATGTTTCTATTAATAAAGATGCAGATTTTACCAAATTGTGTCCATATGAAAAACAAATACTATCATTAATTTTTTCAGAACAAATATCTACAGATTTTAATGTTTCAGATTATACAGAAAAAATAGTAGAATTAAATGCACGCTTTAAAGAAATATCTAAGAACAGCAAATTAGTTCAACAAATTTCTAAAGCTAACTCAAAAAGATTAATTGATACTAAAAAAATCTATAAGAAAGTTAAGACAAGTTTAATATTAAATTTCATAATATTAATTGTAACATTATTTATAGTATTTTTATTTAATACTTTGGTAATGAATCCTGACAAAGTGCTTGGAATTATAGAATTTATTATATCCTCTGTATTTACTGCATTATTTTCATTTGTTGTAATAGTAATATTAGATGATTTATATAAAATTCCTACAGATAAATATGCTCAAGATCAAAAAGAAGTACTCGGATTATGGAAATATTTAAAAGATTATAGCTTAATAAAAGATAGATACCCAATAGAGTTAAGTATTTGGAATGAATATTTGGTATTTGCTTCCTTATTTGGTATTGCAGATAAAGTAGCAAAAGAATTTAAAGAAGAATTAATAAAAGCTGGATACTCAGATGATCAAATATATTTAACATACCCAGTCTTGTGTATGTCTAGCTATTCATCTTCATTTACAACTTCAATAAATTCTTCTACTGGCTATTCCGGTTCTGGTTCCGGTGGCGGAGGAGGCCGGAGGCGGGGGAGCAGGTGCTTTCTAAATCACTATTATTTAATATTTAACATACATAAAAGTCCCCTATCTTAAATTAACAAGATAGGGGACTTTACTATTAAACAGACACCGAACATTTGCTCTGTTAGAATTCGCAGTTATTTGGTGTTCTTGGGAAAGGTATGACATCACGAATATTTTGCATTCCTGTTAAATACATAATAGCCCTTTCAAATCCAAGACCGAATCCTGCATGTTTACAGCTACCATATTTTCTTAAATCTAAATACCAGTCATAATTTTCTATAGGCATATTTAATTCTTTTATTCTAGCTAATAATTTGTCATAATCGTCTTCTCTTTGACTTCCACCAATGATTTCACCTATTCCAGGAGCTAATAAATCAGCTGCTGCAACAGTTTTTCCATCATCATTTAGTTTCATATAAAATGCTTTAATATCTTTTGGGTAATCAGTTACAAATATTGGTTTTTGGAATATCTTTTCACATAGATATCTTTCGTGTTCTGTTTGTAAATCAACTCCCCAACTAACTTTATATTCAAATTCATCGTTATGCTTTTCCAATTCTGCAACAGCATCAGTATAACTAATTCTTGCAAAATCTGAATTTATAACATTATTTAATCTATCTAAAAGACCTTTATCTACAAAATTATTAAAGAATTGCATTTCTTCTGGATAATTATCTATAACATATTTAAAGATGTATTTAATCATTTCTTCAGCTAAATCCATGTCGTCATTTAAGTCTGCAAAACATATTTCTGGTTCAACCATCCAAAATTCTGCAGCGTGTTTAACTGTGTTAGAATTTTCAGCACGGAATGTTGGTCCAAATGTATATACATTGCAAAAAGCTTCTGCAAATGTTTCGGCATTTAATTGACCACTTACTGTTAGATGTGCTGGCTTTCCAAAGAAGTCTTGAGAAAAATCTACATTTCCTTTATCGTCTTTAGGCAAATTATTTAAATCAAATGAATTTACATTAAACATTTCTCCAGCACCTTCTGCATCGCTTGCTGTAATTAGAGGTGTATTTACATATACGAATCCTTTTTCTTGGAAGAATTTATGTATTGCATATGCTAGTGCACTTCTAACACGGAATACAGCGTTAAATGTATTACTTCTTGGACGTAGATGTGCTATAGTTCTTAAATATTCAAATGAATGTCTTTTCTTTTGAAGTGGATAGCTATTATCTGATAAGCATTCTATTTCTACTGAAGTTGCTTGTATTTCGAATGGTTGTTTAGCATTCTCAGTTAATATAAATTTACCTTCAACTTTTATTGTAGAGCTAATAGTTAATTTACAGATATCATTAAAGTTTGCTAAATTATCATTAAAAACTACTTGTACATTTTTAAAGAAAGTACCATCATTTAATTCTATAAATCCAAAAGTTTTTGAATCTCTTATAGTACGAACCCAACCTTCGATACAAATATCTTTATCTGCATAATTTTCTTTTTGTCTATATAGATCTTTTAAAATTACTTTTTCCATATTATCCTCCTAAAAATATAAAATCTTTTCATATTATATGACATTTTATATATAAATTCAATTAAAATAGTAAAATTAGTAAAAATGGGTTATTTTTAGCAATGAAGTTATATAGGTTTTAAATAAAAATGGCTTAAAATCGATTCTCGTGCGTCGTATCTCAAAAACGCTGAAAACAGTGGATTGTAGCCATTTGTAATAATAATTAATAATTTTTATTCATAAATACAGTAATTTTTTTATACTGTTAAAGCAAAATCTTTTAAAGAGAATACATTTTTGAAAAAATATGCAAGATATGTTATAATATATAAGATAGAACTATAAACCCATTTATAAATCAGGAGGTAACAACACATGGGAAAATATTATGTTTTACAACAGGTAAATGCAACTGGAAACGGTAGTACGACTACAACTCTCTTGGTAACCAATCCACGGATTGAAAATGGTGCTATTTACGCAACAAAAGTTGGCATAATAGACACCAATCGCTCTGGTTTTGTTTTTGATGAATTCGTTTTCAAACCTGTGGACGAACATGATTTCATCTGCATTGGGAATGTAACACTTGAAGAAATCAATGAACCGTTCAAGTAATTGGTAAATGGGAACAAGGATGTGACTATTGTCACTAAGAAGAGTCAGAACTTTGCGGTTCTGACTCTTCAATTTTTATCATATTATATGGACAAATATAAATTATAACTATATAATACCAAAAAGAGGGGGGAGGAATATATATGATATCAACTGAAGAGAACGTTATTAAAGATAAGAAAATTAATTATAATAAAAGATATAAAATTATGAGTAAAATTTTTTTATATTGGAATTATTGATGCTTTTATTCGTTAATACTTTCATAAGATGTGCTTGTGGTAGGGCTTTTTTTAATCCAATTCCTCCAATTATAATGTTAATGATTGAAATTATTTTGTATTTTATAACAAGAAATAGGGTAGGAACTAATAAAGAACAAAAAATGATGGTTATTGTATATATTATTCTATTAATAATTTTCTGTATCTCACTAGTAGCTATTCAGAATCCACATAATACAATAATAGGTTAGAATATAAAACGTATATATCAATTGTAATAAAGTTAATATAATCTATTAAAGAGAAAGAGGGAGGGTAGTAAATATACAATATAATGCATTGAAAAATGAATATATAACATTGCACAAAATCAAAGTTTTGTGCAATAAGAGATAGGAGAAAAATATAGAACAGCTATTAGCCTCTAGCTTTACTAATTCAAGGCTTTTAGCTGTTCTATACATACTAATATTTATTTATATATCTTTATTTTCTTATTATATCTATATTATATTCATTATTATTATAAGTTGTTTGTATTACTGTTGTGTTAATATTCTTCTTACTTATTAAAATCAATTTTAAGACATTTTTTTATCTTACTTATATAATTTATTACTATAATTATTTTACTTATTATAGTTTCAATTTTATATCTATAATTTTTCTTATAATATATTTTTTATATATTAAATTGTATGAAAATTTTTCAAAAATCTCCCAAGTGCCTATTTCTCTATATTCGCCTTGCTTTGTAGACAGCAAACTATATGCCTAAAAAATAAAAACGGCTTAGAATCGATTCTCGTGCGTCGCTTTTTTGGTACTTTTTTGTATATTTATATATGATAGTAGTTTCTTCAAAAAAATCTACTTTTTAATAGTAATTTTCTAAAATCAACATTTAACCTTAAATTCTATACAAGTAATTTATCAACCTAAAAATAAAAATGGCTTAAAATCGATTTTAGAAGGTCATTATTTTGTATGGTATTAGTCTGTAACACAGTTATTGCAATAATTATAGAATTTGTAAGATCATAGTATAAAATATAAAATTGTATTAATTATAATATATACATCTGCAAATGAAATTCGTTAAAATTAAAATTTATATAATAAATGATTAATTTTACATTTCAATAATTAAAATTGCTTAAAAACGATTTTGAACTTAATGAAACAATAATTTAATTAAAATATTATATAAATTCTATTAAAAATCACTAAACAACAAATGTTCGTTTTTTAGTATTACAATGTTTATATTACAAAATTATAATTTTTAAAATTCTAAATATTTATAAATTATAATTTTAAAAATTTTTACAAATTTCTATAAATTAGTTTTTAAATCTTAAAATTTATTTATTATATTTAAAAAATTTTTTATTTATCAAATTGAAGATTGCACAAAATCTATTTAATATTTTTTCATAATTTTTCATATATTAAAAAATGTGCTATCCCCCCTACTCTACTGTTTTTACAAAATATAAAAGATTAGTTGTATTTCAAACTAATCTATAAATTGTAATTTGTCTTTATTTCTCTTTTATATAACTTAATATTTTAGTTGTTAATGGTTTAAATATTATATACAATATATAACCAATAATTCCACCAAGTACATTAGTTATTAAATCTGTTATATCTGATGATCTAAAATCGTTTATTAAAGGTTGCAATAACTCAATACCTAAACTTAATAAAAATGTATATAATACTAACTTTATTAAATTTGTTTTCTTGCTTTTTATAAGTGGTAATAGAAATCCAAATGGAATTGTCATTATAATGTTTAGAACAACTTGTCTAATAAAATCTCCTCTGCCATCTGAAACATCAATGAAAGGCTCTAAATTCATTGGCACATAAGAGTGATTAAATATAAATGGTAAGGATGTGATTATAGGCATTAAAGTAAAATACAATACAAATGATAAATATATATACATTATTGTATTTATAAATAATACATCTCTTCCTTTTACTTTCCATCTCTTGTAAAATATAAAAATATATAAAATGGCTAAAGTAATAAAGTCCAATAACTCTTTCATATTTTTCTCCGTCTAAAATATTATTTTATAAATTATATATAAAATAATTCAAAATAACAATTAAATATTTATTAATTTTTTTCTATTATAGACGAATTTCTATTTTTTTATAAAGTACTAATTGTAATTTATAACTCTAAAATATTTAAGGCATTTTGTATATTGTTAAAAGCATCTACAAGTGGTTTACCGTCAATTAAGGAATGATTAACAGTAATATGCATTGTCATTTTATATCTTCCATTTTCTTCTACATATTTTCCCCATCCAATGCTCGGAATTCAATCTCCTGTTGGATCATTGGTATTGTATTGATGAGTAATTACAGGCAAAGTCATTATAACCATAACTATTCATGACTGTAAAACTGCAATCAGTTTTGTCAAAAATATAAGGTTGCCAATTTATAATACGAATACGAAATTCATCAATCAAATTAAGTTGTGATAAACAAATATAAAGATAATTTATAAAATTTTCCTTTTTTATACATATTCAATAAATATGTATAAAAATTCAAAAAAATTATACATATCTTAAAAACATGTATAATTTTTGCTATTTTTTCAATATATCTTTAAATCATTATAAAAATATATTAGTCTGATTTTTTCTTATAATATATTTATATATATTAAATTGTATGAAAATTTTTCAAAAATCTCCAAAGTGCCTATTTCTCTATATTCACCTTGTTTTTTAGGCAACAAACTATATGCCTAAAAAATTAAAATTCCTTAGAATCGATTCTCGTGCGTCGCATTTTTGGCACTTTTTTGTATATCTATATATGATAGTAGTTTCTTCAAAAAATCTACTTTTTAATAGTAATTTTCTAAATTATCCATATTACACCTTCGACATTTCATATACATATTATAAGTCAAATGTATATGAAATATCAAGAAAACTATTTGATAAATATGTATAAAAAATTATACATATCAAAGTTTTTAGCAATTCTATGAATACTAATATTCTCTAATCCATCTTTATTATATAAAGAAATAATCAAATGGAGAAGGTCACACGCTTTAGCAAATAGCGTGTGACCTAAAAAAATAAAATTAATAGTCGATTCTGATGGTAAGTTCATTTGCAATTATTTCGATGTCTTTATAGCATCGAATTGTATCTGGGAAGCCATACATCATGTCTATTATGATGTCTTTGAATACACCTATAACTTCTCTGTTACCATAATAAACTTTGTTAGCTTCGTACTTGAATTCCGCTTTTGGAATCCCTTTTTCCAACATTACCTCCTTTAAATACGATAGACCATTTTTATCTTGTTCTTTTATAACGGTCTCAGTATCAATAATTAGACTACCAATTATAGTATTGGTATCAGGAATCATTTCCAACCGATACTTATAAACCTTTGTCCAATTATGATTAAGGTTGTATGTTGTATTTCCGAGTATTGCCTGATTCATATAGGTTGCGATATCTCCATCCAGATTATACACCACAGTGGTTCCATCAGCCTTTTTCTCAGCTACTCCAAACGTGTCAGAAGAGATCGGAACAATACTTACCTCCGAATCTGCTGCAAAGAGCCATGAATCTTTAAAAAGCTGTTCATAATGCTCTACAGCTTCACTGCATAATGTTTCTTCCTCCCGAGAAGAAACTGTTACCGTGTTTACATTATTGATGGAATTAGGCTCACAACCAGTGAACGCCAAAATTGCCATAACAAAAGTCACAAGAAGCAGTGTAAACTTTTTCATATTTTCTCCTTCTACCTTAAAAAATAATTTAAGGATTTTCCAGCTATGTAATACATTATAAAGTAACAATTCGTATAGATATATCTTTTCACTACTAAAATTGATATTCATAAATGCATTACGTTTTAGGTTACATAATTAATTATAGCACAATTAAATTATATTGTAAATCACAAGCGGCATCACAGTTAACGTATTTAAGCGGTAAGAAACGTCAAGCTCCCTACCGCCTTCTTTTTGCCAAACTATTAATATTATCTATAAATTTTGTCTAAAACTATACTTACTTTTTCTAATGATGCTTTTATATATTCTTCTAGCATATCAAAGGAAACTAAAATTAGATTTTCATTTTGTAAATCAAATAATTTAAAGTTTTCTTTGATTGTATTTTTTAAATTTATATCATCTGATATTGCTAAAAATTCTTTTTGCAATTTTTCTATGTTTAGATTAGTTTTCTTTAAAAGATATCTGTCTATAATTGTATAATCAGAATAGATATCATTTCTAAATTCATCGTCAGTATGCACAGAATTATCCTTTTTATAAATAATAGTTTTTTTATCCTTTTCTATAGTCATTCTAGGTATATATATACTAAACCAAAGCATATCTTCAATCAAATGAGCTAAATATCCTTGCATCATTTGGCTTTTAGGTAAAATTTCGGTATTTTCAATTATAAATCTTTCTATATCTGGATAATCACCTTCTGAACCATATAAGATACCATGACGCAAATAATGTGTCATTTCTCTCCTCTGAGCCGGTATAGCTTTATGCAATATATCTGGTAAAATTGCACCATATAAAAATTCGTCTCCTAATTTATATTTTTCTTTTAGTATATTTGATATATATACATGACTAATTATTGAACTCATTGTTATTTCTCCTTTGTTTATTCTTTTTCTGGCTCTTCTGAAATTTCCTTTGGCATATTTTCATATAAAGGTATTATAAAATTCAAATTAGAATCTACAGTATTAGAACTTTCATATTGGTCTAATAAAATACTACTTTCTGATGTTGGTGCTAATAAATTTTGCATATATTGATTTGTATATAGTTCATTTTCTTTTATTACATCGAATTTTTGAAAATATAATGTATTTTGACCTATATCCATATACTTAGTATTAATAAAATCTACACCTTCTATTAATGCTTTTTCCAAAGAAAACCATTCATGTGAATAAGCATATTCTGCAGCATTATTTATAATACTTGTTTGTGAATTCCCAGAAGCTGCAATATTAAATGGGTTATATACTGTTTGACCATTATATTCATATCCTCGTGATAATTTAGTACCATTTTTACCTTGTTCTTGTATTAATCTAGAAACAATAAAATATGGATCTATGTCATTCTTTTCACCAGCCTCTAAAATTGCTTCTGCAAGACTTTCTCCTTCTAAAAAAGTATCTTCTGTTTTATCCATTATTCCTTCTTTAGTAGCAGCATCTTCGTTAAAATTTAGTTCCTTTAGCTGAAATATATCATCTGAATTAAGCATATTTCTAGGGTCCATTTTATATGCAATAGCTTTTGTAGAAGCACACAACCAACTACCATTATCATAAGTTTTACCATTATCTTCTTCGCATTGCCACTCTCCAGAGTAGCTTTTAGAATCTGGTATTAAATTTAATGGAGTCGTTCTATTATTAGAATGACCTTCATTTTTAATAACTGAACTCCAATTTAATTTCGTATAAAATAATGTAAACGTCCAATTTGGATGTTCTTCTTTTAATTTATCTAACAGTTCTTTATATTGAGGATATTTATTTTCATTTAAATTATTTCCTGTATAAATTACCGCTTTTTGTTTTGAAGCTTGTATAATAATTATAGTAATTATTGAAGATAATAAAATGATAATTATTAATACCAAAATAATAAATTTTGGTGGCAATTTCTTTATGTTTTTAATAATATTTTTAGCTGAAATTCTTTTCATTTAACTATGTTTAATTATGATTGTGGATATACAAATATGATTTAACCACGTTATAATTAATTCCTTTCTAAATCTTTTTTAAAATTATATAATTCAAATATTATATTTTCAAGTAGATATTGTAAATTTTGTCTAACTTTGTTGTAAATTTAATATGATGGAATTTTTATCTCCATTCCAGCTGATAAATTAGAGTTTTTTAAATTATTTACATATTTAATATCATTTATTACATATCTTATATCTTTGTTTTGATAATATTCATTATTCTCTACTTCATATTTGGCTATTGACCATAATGTCTCACCACTAGAAACATATTTAGTTATATAAGTTGATTCTTGTTTTGAATAACAAGCCTTTGCAAAAATAATAATTAATATAAAAATTATTAAAACTATCCCTCTTTTTACTTTCATAAATAACCTCCTTAGTAGCTACAGAATATTTGTTCGTATTTAGATTATATAAGAACATTTGTTTTTATGCAATAGTTTTTTTAAAAATTTTTCACTAAAAAAGAACACATATTTCTATGTGCTCTTTTTAATTATTCTGTAGCTGAATTGGTCTCTGTATTAGTGTTGGTATTGGCATTTTGGTTATTACTAACATTCGTATTTGTATTGCTATTTGTGTTTTCATTTAGATTTGTATTTGTGTTTGTATTGATGTTTGTGTTTGTATTAATATTAGTATTTGTATTTCTGTTAGTATTTTCATTAGTGTCTGTATTAGTATTTGTATTTGTGTTTCTGTTAGAATTATTATTAGAGTTATTATTGGTATTCGTATCTTCGCTTGGTTTATCTTCTGTCGTAACAACATTTGTATTCATTACAGGTTCCTCTGCATCGATGTCATTTTTAATTCCTTGTACAGTAGAATTTTCATCTTTATTCTCAGTACTTGTATTAGAAGATTTTACTTCACTTCCACTATGTTCATTACATAAATCTGGAGTAGTAAATCTTAAGAAATATTCAGTATATGTATTAGTACATCCTGTTCTTGCTTTTAATCCTGTCTCTGCACAAACAGTAACAGCCTGAACAGAAGATGGTTTTTCGAAATATGCTGTTTTTAAACCAGTATGAATTCTTGACATTACATTTGCCCAAATCAAACCAGCAGGATTCCTTTTATTAAAGTTAACTGTCTCATTTTGATCATATCCATACCATGTAACTCCTGTATAGTATGGTGTAAAGCCACAAAGCCATCTATCATAGTTAGAATCTGTAGTACCTGTTTTAGCTGCAACATCAATTCCATTTATCTTACAATATGTAGCAGTTCCATTACTGCCCTCTACAGGCTGTGTTAATAGGTCTTTTAATATAAATGCTGTTTCTTTAGAAAATACTCTTCTTGTATCTTGTTTTGGTGTTATTATAGTTTCACCAGAATGATTTTTTATGTTTTGGTAAAATACTGGTTCTATATATTGCCCATCATTTGCTATTGCAGCATATGCTGCGGCCATTTCTAGTGGACTTATTCCTTTTTGTAAACCTCCTAATGCTAAAGATAAGTTATTGTCTTCTTCTGTTAGAGTTGTTATTCCTAATCGTTCCAAATAATCCATTGAAACACTAGGTTTTAATTCTTGCATTATTTCTACAAAAGGAATATTCTGTGAAGATTCTATAGCTCTTCTAACAGTTATTTTTCCTAACGCTTTACTATAATCTACAGGGTGATATCCACCTGGAAAATCTTTTTCAGTATCATCATATATTGAAGATGCTGTTATTATTCTTTTCTGAATAGCTGGTCCAACAACTGCAATTGGTTTAATTGCAGATCCAGTTTGTCTTATACTTTGTGTTGCCCTGTTTAATGAACGTGGAGTTGTTTTTTCTCCTAATCCACCTACACAGCCTAGTACATATCCTGTTTTGTGGTCTATTATTACCATTGCTGCTTGTGAAGGGTCTCCACCAGTTTTAGACTGTAATACATATTTGCTTTTTTCCATTTCTGTTTCAATTTGATTTTGTATTTTTGCATCTTGCGTACTGGTTATTGTTAAGCCAGCCATGTAAATATAATTTGTCGCAAAATCGCTTGAAATATCATATTTTTCTGCAATATCATTTGTAACATCAGTTATTAAAGCATCAGTATGATATGAATATACTCCATCACTTGACTCTACAGACCCTTTCTTAAATTTTAATCCCGCATCCACATTTGCTTTTGCTTCATTATACTCTGTTTCGTCAATATATCCTAATTCCAGCATTTTAGCTAATACAGTATTTGTTCTATTTTTAATTTTCTCTGAATTATCTTTTTCTCCAAAAGGATTGTATGAATTTGGCGAATTATTTATTCCTGCTAAAAATGCACATTCTTCTAATGTTAGATTTTTGCAAGATTTACTAAAGTAGTAATTACTTCCAGCTTCTACCCCATATATACTTGGACCTACATATATAATATTTAGGTATGTTTCTAGAATTTCATCTTTTTCAGTTATGCACTCTAGATTCCATGCTTGCCACCATTCTTTTACTTTTCTAAAAATACTGTCTGTATTGTCACCAGTCATATTCTTTACTAACTGTTGAGTAATTGTACTTCCTCCATATGACGAATTACCAAAATGAAAAATATAACTTAGAATGGCAGAACCAGTCCTTTTTATATCAACACCTTGATGCTTGTAAAATCTTTCGTCTTCAATTGCAACATAAGCATTTTTTAAATCAGCTGGCATTTCTGAAATACTAACCTTTTTTTGTTTTCTTTCGCTACCTAATTTAGCTATTTGATCTCCATCTGCATCAACAACTACTGAATTTTCGTTAACTAGCATGTCTTCTGCTATATTTCTCCATTTAATTGCTGAAACTGCTAGTGTAATTCCAATTACAATTATGGCTATTAAAATGATAATAAGAATAATTTTCTTTAATTTTTTATTAGCTTTCTTTTTAGATTTTACATTTTTACGAGTCTTTTTATTTGATACTTCGGTTTTATCAATAGCTTTATCTTTTTTGAAGGCCTTTGGAACAAATTCTTCCTCTTCTTGATTTTTTAATCTTTTACCTTTCATATATCAAGCTCCTTAGAAAAATAAGCTACTTTACTTATTTCAGAAAAACCAGAATAATTATATAAGCTCATAGCTTGTTCGTCATCAATATTGCAACTAGCTGTAAATTTTTCGCAACCTCTATCTTTTGCCCAATCTTCACATTTATTTAATAATTTTTTAGCAATTCCCTTATTTTGATAATTGCGTTTAATACTTATTTTTTCTAAATATCCAATTGGAGATATATTTTCATCCTGTAATGAGCATTGCGCATATGCTACTGGAATTTCATTTTCGTAATCTATAAATACTACTTTACTGTAATTTGTTAAAGCTTCTCTTATATTGTTTAATTGTTCATTTTCTAGTTTATTTTTATTACTGTCTTCATCAATCTGTGCAATTATGTCATAATCACTTATCTTAGCTTCTTTAATCATATGTATCCCTTCCTTCTTATATTTAAATAAGTTTCCTATATCATAACAAAAAAATAATTATTTTACAACAGCAAACTTTAAGTAAAAAATCGACACATTTCTATTCATATTTCAAAAAAAAAAAAAAACAGACCCGAAGGTCTGCTTAAAGTGGACACAGGATGAAGAATCCGACAAAGGAGTATTCATAATTTTCATTTATTTCTGCCAATCTTGGGTCTGTAATCGTTATCCCCCGAAGATCTGTAGTCTTAGGCTTTTCTCCTCTAAATTTGTGTGACCAGCGCCTAGGGTTGTCTTCCCTCATAAAGTGATAGTCATATTCTTCTTCATCTGCTGTCTCTACTACAAAAAGACATATTTTCCATTCCCAATCGGATGTAGTCTCTTCGTACGAAGCTTCTCGAACATATACGTCTTTTTCTATCATATCAGCAATCAATCTCTCGATTACCTCTTCTTTTGAAAAGACGTCTTTGTCCTCGTAACCGGCGATTTGCCCAATATAGTCTTGGGGCTTATTAAGATTGCATGCATAAGCATAGCAATCTAACCGGCGATTTTTAGGATTTAAGCCAGTTGGCTTTCTTAATTTTCCCAAATATTTGTACCTCCTTAGTTGTCACTATATATATGATACCCTATTTATGGCATTATGTCAATTTCATATCTATTATAAAGCTTGTTCTATAATTCCTCCACCTACTACAATATTATCCAAATAAAATACAGCAGATTGTCCAGGAGTTAAAGATTTTTCTGGCTCATTAAAAGTAATTTTAATCTTATTATTTTCTAACGTATGTAATGTTGCCATAGATTCTTTTTTGCTATAACGTGTTTTTACTCCAACTTTTAAATTATCTATAGTAATATCTTTTATTAATATATTTACATTATTTACTATAGCTTCTTTCTTATATACCTCTTCTTTAGTTCCAACTATTACTTCATTTTTTAAAATATTAAAGCCTATAACAAATAAAGGTTCTTTATATGATATTCCCATACCCTTTCTTTGACCAATCGTATAATTATATAGACCAGTATGCTTTCCTAAAACTGTTCCATCAGTAAGAACTATATTACCTGGTTTAGGTTTAATAGTTGAATTCTCCTCTAAAAACTTCTTATAATTGCCATCAGGAATAAAACAAATATCTTCACTATCTGGTTTATCTGCTACATTTACTAAATTACTTTCTTTAGCAATTTGTCTTATTTCATCTTTAGAACTAAAATCTCCTAATGGAAATAAAACTTTATCTAATATTTCTTTTTGTAAAGTATATAATACATATGATTGATCTTTATTAGTATTTATACATTTTTCTAATACATATTGATTATATTCATCATTATATTCTATTTTTGCATAATGGCCTGTTGCTAAAAAATCACAATTTAATTCTTTAGCTTTTTTATACATCTCTCCGAATTTTAGTTTTCTATTACATTCTATACAAGGATTAGGTGTAAGTGCATTTGCATAGCAATCTATAAAATTATCAATTACATATTTTTTAAAGCTTTCTTGCATATCTATAGAAATATGTTCTATTCCTAGCTTATCACATACCTCTTTAGCATCTTTAGCATCTGTATGGTTAGAAAGTGACAAAGTAACACCTATAACCTCATAACCTTTATTTTTTAATAGTAAAGCAGATACGCTACTATCTACTCCCCCACTCATTCCTAATAAAACTCTTCCTTTTTTCATATCATCTCTCCTATGTTCACATTGTACCATATATACCATAATTTAGCAAAACTATTGTTTAAACAACTAAAATATAGTATAATAATTATGTTAATCGTTGGGAGGACTACTTATGTACTTTATGAATTTTAAATACGCTATTGATAAAGCTGAAGGAATGGTATCTGATTTTAAACCATTTAAATATAAAGAAATAAATACGGATATTGATAGAATATATAGATTTGTTCAAAGAGAAAAAACTAACAATCCAAATATGGGAGATTTTAGCATCTATAATTTATTAAACACTTATAATTCAAGACTAAAAACAGTTTCTTTTTATAATGAACATACATTAAATCAAGTAACTGCATATAATGCTTGTCTTTATTTATTAAAAAATTCTAAAAAATATAATGAAATCACAGACTACATAGAAAAAAATAATTTATCCTCTGATAAGGACTTCTTTATGCATACAAATAGTTTTGATGAAAATTTAACTAATTTATTATTATTTATGAGACATCTATATCCAAAAGTAGAATCGGAAATAAGGAAAAATTATGGACCGATATTTGATAGCATATTAGATTTAGATAAATCTAGACAAGAAAAATACAGTATGGCAGAAAAAATGTTAGCACGTTTGCCATTAATACAAAGAAAACGTTATCTTGATGCATTCGAATTACTTCTTGATGGAATGCCAGCATATATGAGAACATATCTAGATTATACTGAATCAAGTATTCGAGAAGATTTAATACAGTCAAATACAGAATTAGTTAGTTTGTTTGATTCAATGGGCTATTTAGATGAATGGATAGAAACTGCCAACAATCAGTTTGATGAAATTGGCCTTTCAGAATTAAAACAAGATAAAAATGCTATAAAGACAGGCTTATCTCCAGAGATTCAGAAAACTTTAAGTACTGTTGATTTATTAGGAATCAATATAATGTATACAAATAGAGCTCTACATATATTAAATTCATATTCTAGAGCAATGTATGCAATTTCAGAATTTAATTTGGAACCTCTTTTATTAAATGGTTCCGAAGCTCCACAAATAGAAACTGAAGATTTAAAAAATGTTCTTCTAAAAATGGAACTATTCTATTATCCAACAGAAGCCTATTATACAGAAAATGAAACTAAAATAGAAGAATTAACTCGCAGTGGTGAATTAATATTAGATGATGATAATTCAGACAGAAGGTACTATTCTATGACACCTTTAGAAGAAGAATTAAAAAAATCATATGGAAAAGAGTATAAAGAATATTTTTCTAAACGTCTCCCTGCTTCTAAAAATGATGTTGGAGAAAATATGGTAAGATTCTCACAATTCGCTAATGCAATTCATCGTTTAAAATCTTCTAAGAACCGTATTGCATTATCACTTTATAGCTTTTTAGAACTAAACGACAATCAAAAAAGAAATTATGGAATTGTAGTAGATAGAATTTCTAAAGATGGTACATTTGGTGAAGTAAAACACTTCGTAGATTTTGCAGTAGATATCAACTCTATGTTTCCAGTAAATGTTCATCTTCCCCAAAATATATTTTCTGATTTTGCAAAAGAATATTTTAAAAGTCCTATTGTTCCTATTTATGCTGGTTCAGATGATTGGAATATGCCAAATGGAAGAAGAGTAAAATCACATATAATGGTTCCATGGAATAAAAAAAACAAGAAAACAATAAAACAAGTATCTAAGAATAATAAGGCTTATAGTCAAAAAATAGTTGACCATTTTAGATTTTTGTCTGATGAAACTTGTATACCAATGCATTTTAAAAAATCACCTAAAGATAAGCAAATTCACAAAACATACATTAATTTGGATACGAATTCTATCTTAGAAAGAACTAAAGAAGGAATATTTATAAAGGTATTACCACAAGGTCAAGGAGATGATGAACGATTTGATAGATAATAAATTATTAAAAGAAAATTTTAGAAATAAAAATTATATCTATTGTATAAACACACTTCAAGACGAAATAAAACAAAAATTAATTGCAAGAGTAAAAATATTTAAGCCAGAATATAAATATTGTAACTTGTCAGATTTAAAAACAAATTGTTATAGGTATTTAAATGATAAAGAAAAATTATATGTCACTTTATTATGCAGGTATTCTGAAGAGGAATATCCACCAACACGTGAATTAAATACCTTATTAGATATTTATTCTTCATATAAATAATATATAAGCTACTAGATTAATATTAACTAGTAGCTTATTTTTATTATGATATTTCATTCATTATATCTTGTTTTGTTCTTAATCCAATCATTGTAGCTCTTACTTGCCCATTTTTAAAATAAATTAATGTTGGAATACTCTCTACATCATATTTTATGGCTAATTCTGACGCTTCATCTACATTTACTTTACAAACCTTTAATTCTAAGTTTTCTTCAGCTATTTCATCAACTATTGGTCCCATCATTCTACATGGTCCACACCATGGAGCCCAAAAATCAACTAATACTGGTAATTCTGATTTTAAAACCTCTGATTCAAAATTATCTTCTGATATTTCAATTACTTTACTCATAATAAAAACCTCCTTATATATTTTTTAATTGCTTAGCAATACTTAAACCACATTTAGCACCTTCATATATTGCCTTACATATTTGAAGTAAGCCACCTGTACAGTCTCCTGCCGCATAAATACCCGGTACATTAGTTTCCATATTTTCATTTACTACTATATTATTATTTTTAACTATAATGCCAAGTTTTTTTGCAAAGTCACTACTTGATGCTATTCCTTCTGCTATAAATATTCCATCAACAGGTATACTTCTTTTATCTTCTAAAACAATGCTTTCTACTTTTTTATCTCCTCTTATGGAATCTATTTTTCCTTTTATGACATTTTGTATTTCTATTGACCTGTTTTCTGGAAGTTGACTGCCATTAGTAAATATGCTTACTTTATCTGTTACATTTCTTAAAACTTCAGCTTCATGAAGTGCATATTCCCCACTACCTATTACTGCAACATTTTTATTTTTAAAGAAAAAACCATCACATATTGCACAATAGCTTATTCCTTTTCCTTCGAATTCTTTTTCACCATTTATATTAGAACTTTTTCTGCTCTTTCCTGTTGCGAGAATAATTGTTTTTGTTTCATACTCGCTATTTACCGTCTTAACAATATATGTTCCATTACCATATTCTATGTCTAAAACTTCATCCGTTTTTATTTCTATATTTTGTTCTTCTGCTTGCTTTATTCCTCTTCTAAAAAGTTCATCACCAGATATTGGTTTCTCGAATCCATAGTAATTTTCGATAGTTTTAGCTTTTTTTAAAGCTGTTTGATTTTTTCCTATTACTAAACATTTTAAGTTAGACCTACTTATATAAATTGCTGCAGAAATTCCTGCAGGTCCTTTACCAATTATTATACAATCATACATAAATATTCTCCTAGTCTGCTAAAGTTCCCATTGGATCCCATGGCTCTAATTCCATATAATATTTATTTTCATTATATGCTTCTAGTTCTTCTGGTTTTAAATGTTTTTTATTAATTACAACTTGATATACATATGAATTAAACCAATCATCTGTTAAAAGATAAATACCTTTATTACCAGTAGTATCTCCCCATGAATTTTCTACCTTCCAACGGTTACCTTTCCAATTTTCATCTAAATTGACACCTAAAAACATCATTGCATGTGTCATGGCACTTTCCCTGTATTCAAGTTTTGTAGCTTTATCCATTGTATCTTTAATATTTATTATATCTTTAATATTATACAAATTACGAGATAATATTCCTAACTCTCTTGAAGATTCTTGTCCAACATCACTTCCAAAAAATACAGGAACTCCTTCTGAAAGTTGAGCAATTGCCATTTCTTTTAGTCTTTCTATTGGTAAGTTTAAATATGTAATTCTATTACCATCTGCAACATTACCAATATAATTTACTGTATACTTTTTATAAAATGGTCTATCTTCATTAGGTGCATTTATTATGCTTATGTAATCATCTAAGTTTAAATCTTTTATATACCTATCATAAAATTCTGTTGGTGTTATATCAGAATCTCTATGAAATTCGTCATTTTTATCAGTATATTCAAAATCAAATTTTTCTGGTGGTCTACCAAATGCAGTACATAAAATTACATAGATATTTTCTATCATATCTAGCTTTTGATTTTCTAAATCTTCCAAATTCTTTTTCTTTTTATAACTTGTTCTTAATTCATAAGCATACATTCTTAGTATACGTTTTAAAATTTTATTTATTTCTGAAGTATTTGAAGAACTATAAGTTTCTGGCATAGCACTTTTTGGTACAATTCCATATTTTTTTATAATATTTAAGAACATATCCCATTGTCCACCATCATTAATAGGTGCATCTAAGAAAAATGTTACATGTCTATCTGTTGTTGGTCTATCTATTGTGTCTATTATATTATTTAAGAAATAGTTACATTTTTCTAATTTATCATAAAATGCAATATAGTTTTGTGATAACTCTATTGTACTTATATTTAATTTTTTAATTAGGAAATATCTAAGAAAATTTGTAGATGCAAAAATCCAACATCTTCCACTTTGTTTTTGGTTTGTTATTTCTCCTTGTTTTAGATTTACAGAAAATTCATATCTTGCATTTCTAATTTCTTCATAATTTTCGCAAGATTTAAAAAATCCATTTTTGGTAACTGCATTTGTGATTACTTTGTTCTCATTTTGATTAAAACTTCTTTCGTATTTTTTTAACTTATCTTTTGAAATATTTTTCATATGTATCCTCCTTTATTTAACCGGGATTTGGGGACGTTCCTAAAATCCCGGTTTTAATTTAAACAATTAGTTCATTATGCAATTGCTCTAATATATTATCACCTAATTTATCTTTAAATATTATTCTTATTTTTGATTCATTTGTTTGAATATTTAAGACTTCTAATGCATTTGTATCTAATATTTGCATTGTTTTTGTTATAACATCTGAATCATTCATTATTCCATAACCTATAATTGATATTTTACTTATATTTTTATAAGAACAATCTAATTTAGGATATTCACTTGTTATTACATTTTCAAATTTATTAAATTCTGCTGATTTAATAGTAAACTGAATTTCTAAATTTGATGTACTTTTATTTATAATGTTATTAATAAATATGTTGTTATCTAATAATTTTCTATATATGCGATTAATCATTCTAGGTGTATAAACTTCTTGTTTTGCAGTTACTAAAATTATGTTATCATTTTTTACGATACTCTTTACTTTTGTATCTTCTATTTTGTCATTTATTACACTTCCTGGTCTATTATTAAATGTTGACTTTGTAATTATTGGAATATTAAATCTTTTTCCAATTTCTACACATCTATTATGCAAAACTTTTGCTCCTTCATTTGAAATGTCCTGCATTTCTTCATATGAAAGCTCTGATATCTTCTTTGCATCTTGTATTTTATTTGGGTCTGTAGAATATACTCCATCAACATCAGAAAAAATATAGCATTTATCTGCTTTTAATGCTGCTGCTACTGCAACTGCTGTGGTATCTGAACCACCTCTTCCAAAAGTTGTTATATCTCCTTTTTCGTTTATACCTTGGAAGCCTGCTATAATAACAATCTTTCTTTCTGCTAATTCTTTTTCTATCCTTGTTGTATCTATACTTTCTACAACTGCTGACTGATTTGTTTCGCTTGTAAATATTCCAGCTTGCCATCCTGTAAGTGAAATTGCTGGATATCCTAATCTATTAAGTAAAATGCTTAATTTTGACATTGATATTTGTTCGCCACTACTTAGCAATGTATCTAATTCTCTTTCATTTGGAACATTACTCAATTCGTGTGCTTCTCTTAATAGATTATCTGTAGTTTTTCCTTGAGCAGATACTACAACTACTACATTGTTTTCCTTGTAAAATTCTTTAATTTTATCAGCTACAATATTTAATTTAATATTGTCTGAAACTGAACTCCCTCCAAATTTTAATACTATTGTGTCCATATCTGACAACCTCTTTTTTATAATGTAAGAAGCGAATTTAATTAAATATCACTTCTATATAATATATGAAAATAAATACTTTTTCGTAACTTTTTGAACGGTTACAAATATTTATTTCATAAGCTTATCAAATTATATCATAAAATGTTTTATATTGTATTTATCTATTGAATTTTTTTAAATATTCTTCTATAAAATCATCAATTTGTCCATCCATAACAGCTTGTACATTTCCTACTTCATAATTTGTTCTATGGTCTTTTACTAGTGTATATGGGCAAAATATATATGACCTAATTTGGCTTCCCCATGCAATATCTTTTTGTTCTCCTTTTAAATCTGCTATATTTTTCTGTCTTTCTTTTTCTTTTAAGTCAAATAATTTAGATTTTAACATCTTCATTGCAGTTTCCCTATTTTGTATTTGAGAACGTTCTGATTGACACGCTACAACTGTATTTGTAGGTATATGTGTTATTCTTACAGCAGAAGAGGTTTTATTTATATGCTGTCCTCCTGCTCCTGATGCTCTGTAGGTATCTATTCTTAAATCATCTGGATTTATTTCTACTTCTATATCATCTTCAATTTCTGGTAATACTTCCACAGAAGCAAAGGATGTATGCCTTCTTCCACCACTATCAAATGGGGAAATTCTGATTAGTCTATGTACACCCATTTCGCCTTTTAAATAACCATATGCATATTCACCTTGTACTAAAAATGTAACACTTTTTATACCAGCTTCATCACCTTCTAGATAATCAAGCTCTTTAACTACAAAATTATGTTTTTCTGCCCATCTAGTATACATTCTATATAACATTTCTACCCAGTCTTGTGATTCTGTACCACCTGCTCCTGGATGCATAGATACTATCGCATTATTAACATCATATTTGCCTGACAATAATGTTTTAATTTCTAGTTCTTCAATATCTTTTTTTATATTTTTTGTATCTTCTAGTAATTCTTTTATAAGTTCATGATCCTCTTCTAATTTTAATAAATTATTCATCTCGATTAAATTTTTTAAATTTGTATCTATTTTAGTATATGAATTGATCTTATCTTTTAGAATTTTAATTTCTTGCAAAATCTTACTATTATTACTACTCCAAAATTCTTGTTTTAAAGTTTCTTTTTCTAAGTCAGCTAATCTAGATTTTAATTTATCTACTTCAAAGAGATTCACCGATTTCTTTAAGTTTATCTGATAATGTTTGAAGCTCTTTTTGATTTTCTTCTAGCTCTATCATATCTTCACTCCAATCTTTTCTTTGTGGCACAATCTTATCATAGGTATATCTTTTTTTCAAGTCTGGTTTTGGGAATGGGATTTTTGGGCGTTTGGGAATAGGGATTTGGGGACGTTCTTTTTTTCCCTTTTTAATAATTAAAAAAAATAGTAGCTCATCATAGATATGACGAACTACTATTAATTTATATATAGGGATTCTAGGAACGTCCCCAAATCCCCTAAGGAGCGTTTCCAAATTTCTGTACATTAATACCAATTTATTTTGTTCCAAATATTCTATCTCCTGCGTCTCCTAATCCTGGTAATATATATCCATGTTCATTTAGTTTTTCATCTATAGCTGCAGTATATAATTCTACATCAGGATATTCTTCATTTAGTCTTTTTATTCCTTCTGGAGCAGATATAATTGATAAGAATTTAATCTTCTTTACACCATCTTCTTTTAGACATTTTATTGTATCTGCTGCAGAGCCTCCTGTTGCTAACATTGGATCTAAAATTAGTACTTCTCTGTTGCTAATATCTTTTGGCATTTTATAATAATATTTTACTGGCTCTAAAGTTTCCTCATTTCTATATAGTCCAATGTGACCTATTTTAGCATTTGGTATTACTTGTAATAAACCATCTAACATTCCTGTTCCTGCTCTTAAAATTGGTACAAATGCGTAATTATCTTCTTTTAAAACTTTAGCTTTAGTTTTGCATAATGGTGTTTCTATTTCTACCTCTTCTAATTTTGCATCTTTCATTGCTTCATAGCATAAGAAAATTGCAATTTCTGTTATTATTTCTCTAAATTCTTTTGTCCCCGTATTTTTATTTCTTATAATTGATAATTTATGTTCTATTATTGGATTGTCTAATACATTTATATTCATTTTCTTTCCCTCTATCTTTTTTTCTGATATATTTTCTGCAATAACTTTAGTGTCTTCATTTTTCTCTTCGCTTTTTGCTTCATTTCTTGCTTCTGCAACTTCTTTGTTTTCAGATGTTTGTTTTTCTTCTGTATTTTTTTCTTTTTCATCTGGTAATAAAAGATTTAATAAAATTCCTACTATAGCAGCTAAGCTCATTCCAGAAATTGTAACAGATAAATCACCAGATACTATTGATATTGCAGCTCCTCCTAATCCTAAAACAAGCATTGTTGATGCTACAACTATATTCTTTGGTTTTCCAAAATCAATATGATTTTCTATTAAAACTTTTAAACCATTAACAGATATAAATCCATAAAGTAATAATGATACTCCCCCTAATACTGGATTTGGTATTGTTGAAATAATAGCTGTAAATTTTCCTAAGAAAGCTAAACAGATTGCAATTATTGCTGCTAGTCCTATTACCCAAACTGATGCAACTTTTGTCATTCCAACTACTGAAGTATTTTCGCCATATGTTGTATTTGCAGGTCCTCCAAGCATACCTGCTACAAATGTTGCTATACCATCTCCAAGTAATGTTCTATCCAATCCTGGATTTTTAAGCAAATCTTTTCCTATTATTGAACTTAATGCTGTATGATCTCCAATATGTTCTGCCATTGTAACTAGCGCTATTGGTGCTATCGTAAGTAAAGCAGAAAAGTTTGGTGCATAATTTACAAATGGTAATATAAAGTTTGGCATACTAAAGAATGCTGCTTCTGCTACTGGCGTAAAATCTACTAATCCTAAACAGATAGATGCTATATATCCTACTACTATACCTATTAAGAAAGGAACTATCTTCAAAAATCCTTTTCCTCTAACCATAACAATAGCTGTTGTTAAAAATGTTATTAGTGCTACTATTACACCTTTCCATTCTATTTGTGTATCTGTTCCTAAACCAATTTGAGATATTGCATTAGGAGCTAATCCTAAACCAATTATCATTATCATTGGTCCTATAACTACATGTGGTAGTAATTTATGTATCCAATCTTTTCCTATGAAGTGAATTAATGTAGCAAATATTACATAAATAAGACCTACTACCATTATTCCAGTCATTGCACCAGAAATACCACCTTTTAAATATGCTGCTGCAAGTGGTGCAATAAATGCAAATGAACTTCCTAAATATACTGGCGATCTTCCTTTGGTACACAGTATATAAATTAAAGTTCCTATACCTGATGTAGCTAATGCTACTGGTATTGTTAATACCTCTGTCCCTGCTGAACTATTTACTAATATTGGTACTAATATTGTTGCACCAAACATTGCAAAAACATGCTGTATTGCTAAAATAATCCATTTCCCTATTGTTGGTTTTTCGTTTACATCTAGCAGTAATTTTGTTTCTTCCATTTAAAGATACCCCCTCTTTCTTTATATATAGTTTTGCTTAATTAATAAATTATTTTCGTAATAACTTATTAATTAGGCAAAAAAAATACTAATTCATAAATGAATTAGTAACACATGGATAAATATTTTGTTGGGTTGCTAAAAAAAGCAAATTTTGCCTTTAATTTTTCTGCTGTATTTAATTCTGTTTCTTCTACAAATTTTTGCATTTTTTTTCACACCCTTTGACATACTATATATCAAGAAATAAAAAATTACAATATTTATTTGTAATTTTATAAAATATTTTTTATATTTAATTAATTTGAAAAAACACTTATTAAGTTACATACAACCTAATAAGTGTTTTTTAGCTTTAACTAATTAATAATACAAAACATATCACATAAATTATATCAATCTAAAAGAACCTTATCTTTTTACATAGTCACAAATAATTTTTACGATCTTTTCATTTCCAATCTGACAATCTATACAAAGGTCATAATTTTCTTTATTTCCCCAAACTTGATTTGAGATAACTTCATAATAAGTTGCTCTAGCTTTATCTGACTTTAAAGCATATTTCTTGGCCTCTTCTTCATTATCCTTGTATATTTCTTTTATCTTGTTTATACGATAATCTAAAGGTGCATAAAGAAATACCTTTATTAAGTTTGGATTGTCTTTTAAAATGTAATCTGCAGCTCTTCCAACAATTACACAATTTCCCTCATTTGCAATTTCTTTTATAACTTTTGCTTGTTTTACCATTGCATCTTTACTTGCATCTAAAGATAGAAATTCACTATATAATATTTCTTCATTTGTTTCGCCTTCTACTAACGAATTGTCTATTGCAAATTGTTTTATTTCTTCTTTTGCATAGAATTTTATACCTAGTTCTTCTGCAACTCTTCTTGCAATTTCCTTTCCATTTGTTCCGTGCTCTCTTGAAACTGCTATAACCAAATTCTTTGATAGCACAGGCGCTTTAATTACAGATACCTTTGCTTTATATGAACTCTTTAATATGAATATAGATATTATTGCAGTCAATACTTCTGCGATAGGAAATGTCCACCAAACTATATCTGAAACATTATCAGAAAGTACGAATAGATATGCTACTGGGAATACAAATATTACTAATCTTAATAATGAAATTAGAAGAGGTCTTAGAGCATATCCTAGTGCCTGTAATACCCCCTGAACAGCAACAGAAAATCCCATAAAAATATATCCAATACTTGCTATCCTAATAGCTATTATACAAACATCTATTATCTCCGCAGTACTTCCTCCTGCTAACCCAAATAAACTAGCAAGTGGTCTTGCCAATATTTCAAATATAATTGTTATTATTAATGAAACTATAAAAGTATCAATAAGTCCATATTTTATACAATCATTAATTCTTGCTTTATCCTTCATACCATAATTAAATGATAAAATAGAAATTATAGTATTAGAAAGTCCAAAAGCAGAGAATAAAGCTATTTGTTGAATTTTATAATAAATACCAAATGATCCAACTAATATTGTTTGATCTGCATGTGCTATTCCTAATATTGCATTCATACCAGCCATCATCACTGCTAACAAAGCTTGCATAATTGCTGCTGATATTCCTATATTATAGATTCCTTTAATTAATTCCCAGTTTGGCTTAATATATTTAGGATTTCCATTTATTTCTTTATTAACTTTGTAATGGAATATCATTGCCATAAATAAAGATACAAATTGGCCTAATACAGTTGCCCATGCAGCACCTGCTACTCCCATATTAAGTGGAAATATAAATATATAATCAAATATAATATTTACAAGTGCACCTGATATTTGTGCAATAGTAGAATACATTGTTCTTCCTGTAGATTGTAAAAACCTTTCATAAACTGCATATCCTATTGCACCTAAAGAAAGACAAGAACAAATTTTTAAATATATTGTTCCCATTTCTATTACTTCTTGATTGCCTCCGGCAAATAAAGAAATAAACCATTCAGAGCCAAACAAGCCAAATATTAAAAACACTAAAAATATACATATACTTAGAAATATTCCATTTCCGGCTACTTTATTTACTTTTTCGTTATCTTTTTCTCCTAGGCTTTTTGACAAAAGTGCATTTAATCCTACTCCTGTACCAACTCCAACTGCAATTATTAATATTTGTATTGGAAATGCAAGGGTTAACGCTTGATTTGCTAGTGCACCTTTTTCTCCCATGTTTGTTACAAAAATACTATCTACTACATTATATAATGCCTGCAATACCATAGATATAATCATAGGTAGCCCCATTTTCCAAAATAGCTTTTTCATTGGGGCAATAGCCATTTTGTTTTGTTTAACTTCTTCCATAAATCCTCCTTTTAATAAAAAATATATAATTTAAAGCAAAAAAATAAGCGCAAATCCTTAACTGGATTTACGCTTATTCAGCTACACGCCTGTAATGTATTGTATCATTTGATTTTTATTTTTTCAAGAATAAATTTAATTTTTTATTTGCTAAAAAATGCACTTTTCTATTTAAAACAGTAATGTGCATTTTCTTTTTACATTTGTTATTTTTACTATATACTTTTTAATAGACTTCTAATTTTAGAAAATATTTTTTGAAACCAATTCTTTTTTTTATAATCAATTGGTTTATTATCAATTGATTCATTTTTTGTCTTGACTTCTTTTGGTTTATTATTTCTATTTTTTAGTACATTTTCTGGACTATATTTTTCATTCAATTCTTTTCTTTTTTGTATCTCTAATTCATCATCTTTTCTTAATTCGACTTTTTCACTTTCAGTTGCCCAAAATAGTCTATATAGCATTGCTAAAATATTTTTTGTATCATCTGATAATTTTTGCTTTTCAAATGGAATAGCAATGTTATAAGTAAACTCACTATTCTCATCACAATTTTCTTCCATAAATCTAATAAATGTTTTAGGAATTTTATTATAAGCTTCTATCGGAATATACTGTAATACTTCCAATGTTTCTGCATATGCAATACCATAATCTAAATTTTTCATGAGTGTTCCTCCAATCTGTTTTCTATAGAATTATTAGGTTCTACAGGCAAATTTTTAAAATCTGCCTGACTATTTAATATTTCTCCAATTATATTTGCTGTAAGTCTACCTTCAAATCTTAGGTTTTCACCAATTTCTTTTACAGAGACCTTTCCTCTGTATGCTTCTATTGCAGTTTCATCTATTTCTCGAATTTCATCATTAATCTTAGTTAGACCTTTTCTATATTTTTTCGGTAAAGATTTAACATATTTTCTAAATTGTAACATATCATAAAATTTAGCTGGATTAGCATATTTACTTAAAATTGTATCAGGCTCTACACCACATAAAATATCTGCAAAAATTTGGCAATTTTTATGTGGTGTAAATTCTGCAAAATAAACTCTTGCAATATTTTTATCAAATTCTTCTTTTTTTGCTAATAATTGAGCTCTATATTCTTCTTTTTCATTCATTATATTTTCATCTAAAGCTTCATACTCATCATCTTCTTCATAATATTCATCATCGTCATCATAATCGAATCCGAAATGATCCATAACAAGTCTGTCAACTTGTTGCTCAAAAGCGTCATTCTTTATATAGCTAGTTATTTGTGAAATTTCTTCAAGGATTTCTTGTTTTTCCATCGATTCGGTAGAAAACTCGTGTATAAATTCTGCTTCTTGCTCGATTGTTGCTTTTTCAAGTAAAATATCTTTAATATTTGGAGTCAGTACTATTGAGATATCTTCGTTTGGAGCTTCTAGCAAATACTCGAATAAGCCTTTTGTATCATATCCCCAGGCTTCTAGTTGATCACTAAATTCAGAACAATAATAGACAAATCCTTCGTCAAAGTATCCTTTTCTACCAGCCCTTCCTGCTAATTGGTCAAATAGATTTTTACTTATTGGTCCTTCATAATATTTAGCAAGTTGAGCAAAAATCACATTTTGGGCCGGAAAATTTACTCCTAAAGCCAAAGCATCAGTACCAACAACAGTGTCAATCAAACCTTGTTCAAAACATTTTTCTATAAAAAATTTTTCTTTAGGTAATAATCCCCCATAATATCCTGCAAGACCTTTTTTTGCATTTTCTATAATATCATTATTATCTATTTTATCTTCTCTTGCCATTCCTGTAATTTTAGCTACTATCTCATCATCTTGTTCTCCTCTTGAAGAACTTAGTTGTTGTAAAATATAATTTATGTTATTTCTAGAAAATGTTACGACTAATGAATCTTCTATTTCATCTTGTGAAACATCTCCTACAAAATGTAAAGAAGTTAATCTAGAATCATTTCTATATTTCATGAAATCTCGTCCAGAAACTCTATTCACATATTCTTGAAGTTTATCAATGTCACCTAATGTTGCAGAACATAAAAGAATATTCTTAGCTTTTGAATTATGTAATGCATCAATATAAGTTCTTGCTCTATCTGAATTTTCAAAAATATAATGAAACTCGTCAACTATTAATGTTGCATTTTCTATATTGGCATATTTGTTTGTATATATTTCTTGTGTACAACAAATAAAATCACAATTTTCTGGAACATTTTTTACATCGCCTGTTTCTATTCCAACATTAAAACCTTCATCTAATAATTCCCTATATCTTTGATTTGATAATGCTTTTATTGGCGCAGTTATAAAAATTGGTCTCTCTTGTTTTTTTAATGCCCATTGTTTAAAAACTCTTGTTTTTCCAGAACCAGTATCTGAACTTAAAATAACATTTGTTTCATTTTCTATTGCTTGTAGGCAAACTTCTTGCCAATTCACATCATTATTAGCATATTTATCGTATTTCTTATAATCTTCTTTTGTATCCATATAATATTTCCTTTCTCCTTATATAGGTATTATACATCATAAAAAAATATATGTAACCTTAACTATACAATATTTTTATAGCAAATCTAAAGTCAGGTCAGTAAAAAAATATTCTTTTGTCTTATTAATAGCCTCTTCTAATTCGCCATTCTTTTTCATTCTATGATCTGCACCTTTAATTTCATATAAGGTAATATTCTTTTTATCCAAAGCTATTAATTCTTTTGTATCTTCTATTGGTGCTACATCATCATTTGTTCCCTGAATTATAAACATCTTCTGGTTATTTTGGTATATCTCTAATATTTTATTTTCTTTTAGCTCTTCATAAAAATCATATGGTATATTCATTATTCTTCTAAAACCTAGCTTTGTAACTCTAGTTCTTTTAAAATCCTCGAATGGCTCTCTTAATAAAGTATTTTTTAATATTTCATCCATCTTGATTGCAGGGGCTCTAAGAACAATTTTATTATATCTTGTCTTTTTTTTAATAATTTTTAACAAGGTTATATATGCTCCAAAACTAGTTGCAAATATATTTATTTTTATATCTCTGCCAAATTTATCTTTTATATATTGTTCTATTGTTTCTATATCATCCATACAATTATCTATCGTTAATTTATCTGCTTCTACCTCGCTATCTCCATGGCTAGGGAAATCAAAACAGATAACTAGAAAATTCTCTTTTACCATCTTCTCGGCTAGTAGCCTTATAGCACTACTATCTTTATCTCCTCCAAAGCCATGTACTGCGATAATAATTTCTTTTATATTTCCTGTTGGAACATATGTTCTTACAGATATATTATAGCCATTTAAACTTTTTATTTTAAATTCCTTTATTTTCATTTTATACTCCTATTTAAATATTCTTGTATAAATTCCTTAGTTGGTGTATATAAATTAGTTGGCAAATTATCTAAACTAAACCACTTCCATTGATCATGTTTATTAGACTCTAAATTAATTAATTCTCCACTAAATTTATTAGCAATTAATTGTATTGTAATATAATGTTTACCTGGCTGTATATCGTCAACTGCATTAAATACTTCTATATCTGATATATCTAAATTAGTTTCTTCTTTAGTCTCTCTAATTGCTCCTTCAATTATAGTTTCATTATATTCTTGTTTTCCTCCTGGAAATGTCCAACTTCCAGGTTCGTAAATTCCACCTGTGTCTCCGTATTTTTCAGAACGATGGCCTAATAGAACTTTATCACCATCTTTTATCATTATTCCTAATCCTACCTTAATTACTCCATCCATAAAATCACCTCATTAATATTTAATAATTAGATTAAATGCCCACAAAAAATGTGGGCATTATATGTCTTGTTTTCCTTTAAAAATCAAAAGCACAGTTATCTTTTGAATATTTCTTTTATTTTATTAAATAATTTTTTAAAAATATTTTCCTTATATTCAACTACTGATAAATTTTCTTTCTTTTCATCTATTTTTTCTTGTTCTATTCTTCTTTGCTTAAATACATTCTCTGGATCATATTTTTCTTTAATTTCATTCGCAATTTTTTCTCTTTGAGTATTATGGTAATTTATAATTTTATTTTTTTGTTTTTCTGTTGCCCAGTAATCTCGAAATAGAATAGCCAAAATTGCTGCAGTTTCATCTAACATTGTTTTACCATCAAAAGTTTCTTTAGTAATATTATATTCATAACTTTCGTCCATGTTTTGTTTAATATAATCTAGTTTATATTTTGGTATTCTATCTACTAATTCTTTAGGAAAAATTTTTAAAATCTCATAAATTTCCTTATATGCACATCTAACATTATCTTTCGTCTTTTCCATCTTCTACTCCTTTTTGTTTATTTTTATCACTCTCTATATAATCATTCCATTTATCAACTAATTTATCCAACTTGCTAAATCCCTTGTCAAAAAAATCATATACTTTTGTTTCAACACTTGCTATTTTTTGCTCAATATTTTTTATGGCTTCTTCGTTCATTCCACTCATTCTTAATGAATTCTCAAAATTTGCTTCTGCTATTTTATCCAATTTATCTTGAAATCTTCCATTTGATTCTCTACTAGGTCTATCTGAAACATATGTAAATCCATTTTTATAGTTTTCGGCAACTTGCTTACCAAAGTTTTTTATTTTATCTACCATATTTCTACCTGCTTTTAAAACGAAATGTTTTGGACTTAATTTTAAATTTTTTTTATTATTTTCTTTTGTTTCCATATTATTTCTCCTTACTTAATTTTTATATCAGCTAGTGGTCTTATTTTTAGCCAAAATTCTTCGTTGCTTAAGGCTTCGGTTCTAACTTTTTCTATACTAAACTTTCCTGTTTCTTTAATAAATGAAATTATATCATCTTTAAGTAACATTTTACACGATCCATCATTTTTATAATTAATTTTATCTTTTATCTTATCTGGAACTACCACATTAAACATTGATTGTAAATAATAGTTTGATAAATCGTATTCATTATGTAACTCATTCCTTCCATAGAAAACTTTTAAAAACTTATTATAAAAAAGATAATCTGTAATTAAGTGTATACAATATCCCTTATTAAAGTCTGTATCAATCTCTTTATCCATGAAAAACTTTTTTAGATTTGTCATACTACTTTTAGGTCCATAATGTGATTTCGATTTATCGTAAGATAAATCTGGATATATTATTCCATCTATGAATTTATCTTTATCTAATATTTCTGTTGGATGATTTTTTATAAACTCATTTCCAACAGCTAAATGAATTATATAACCTGGCATTTTCGTCTCCTATTTTTTGATATATTGTATCATATTTTTTTAAAAAATAACAAGTAATAAAGGGTGAAAATTTATGTTAGAAAACATTACACTTGATAATATATTTAGTAAAATTTCAAAATGGTTTACTAAAGATAGAAAAATTATTTTTATTGTAACTTTTATTATTGGGTTACTAGTACATTTTACATTATATTCAAATGAACTATTAGCATTTGACGCTTATTGGCATTATGGCTCTTTTTTGGCTAAATGTTGGGAAATTTCACTTGGAAGATTTCTTATTCCTTTTTCTGATATATTAAGAGGATCTGTTGTAGGTTCAATCTTAACTACGACTATTTCATTAATTACAATATCTTTTTCAGCTATATTTCTAAAGTGAAGTTAACATACTAATCCTTTGGAATCTTTTAAGCTGTGGGTATGCAACTTGTACCCGCAGCTTTTTTCTTTTTTCGTCATAATTAAATATTGCTGTTTTTATATAAACTAAATAATATTATACTATATCTTTTATTTTCATCGTAGTTTTATTATATAAAATTTAATAGCTACCTAAAGTAGGTATTTTTTACTTTAAGTAGCTATTTCCGTCTCGAATATAAGATTATATTTTTTTTGGATATCTTTTTTTAAAACAGTCTGCACTTACTCTTTTATGTACTTGGAACTGTTGTCTTTTATCATTACCAAACAGCTGGCTCTTCAACCGTTCCAATTCCTCTGCTGTTGCTTCTTCTTGTTTTAAATCCAATGTTTCATAATCTTTCCATGTCGACATATGCTTACCTCCTAAAATTACCTTGGAAGTTTTGAAACCTCCAAGTGAACTGCTTATTGGTTTCAAATAAATTTACTAAATAATTATATCATAATATGTAGCAAATTTAAATAACTTATTTTTCTATTAACTCTTCGGTATATTTTGTTCCATTGTAACTGTAATTTATATATAATTTTTTTGTTAAATCATTTATTCCGGCATCTATGCTTAATTTATATTCATATTTCTCTTGTGTTGTTCCACTACTAATTACTTTGTAAGTATTTCCTTCTTTATCAGTTATACTTAATATTTCCGAAATTTGTTTTTGATATTTCTCTGCTTCCATGTCTATTCCACTTTTAACTACCTTATCATATTCTTCTGATTTAAATTTAATTGTCATACCTGTTTCTGATATTAAAATATTTTCAATATCTATTCCTGGAATATTATTTTTTGTTGTAAGTTCTGTAGTGTTTCTTTCATAAAATTTAGATGGCACTTCTATTTCAAAATTCCATTTTGCTTCACTTAATTTAAAATTCTCAGAATCTTTTATTATCAACTCATTATTATCATTTTCTATGTTATTCATTGTAAATCCCGGATCAAATATTTTAATATATATTGTTTTACTCTGAGGAAATTTATCTTTAGCTCTAAGAGTTACATTTATATTTATACTCCTACTTTCTTCATTAACATTTTTAATTCTTAGTGTAGCAGTATCACTTAACTGTAGCGCAGTTGCATTTTTAGTATTATATTTTAACCCTAATTCTTTATATATAAATGAAGTAATAGTATCATTCTTTTTATCTAAATGCATTCTTGATTGAATATTATATATGTTACTATTTTCATCATATATTGCATATCCAAATGAAAAGCTTTTAGAATCTACATTTATTTTCTCATCAAACTTAAATGTTATATCAAAATCCAGACAATCATCTGTAAGTAAAACAGAATCTATCTTTATACTAATTCCATCTTGAGTTATATAATCCATATTAATAACTTCTGCATAGCCATCTTCTTTTGCTTCTTCTATAGTTCCTTTAGCTTCTACGTTTGGTCTATCCTGATATTCCTTAAATTCAATATTCCATTTGATTTTAGCATATATCTGTGTAGACATTATTCCAGTTACTACTATAACTAAAAGTGTTGCAACTGTATTTAACATCTTTTTAGAAAAACTACTTTTTCTCTTTTCCTTCAAAAGAATTTCTTCATAGTTTCTATCAGCATTAAATTCCTTTTCAGCATATTCTTTAAATACTGTATTAATCATTTTCGTTCACATCCTTTCCTAAATATTTTTTAATTTCTTTAAGAGTTCTATATATTCTATTTTTTATATTTGACTCCCCTATTTCCAGTTCTTTTGATATTTCTGAAATCTTTAATCCAACTGCAAAATATAAGTAAAAAACTTTAGTTGTGATTAAATCTTTTTGTTTTAAATACTCCCATACTTTTGATACATTGTGTTTAGTTATAATATCAGCCTCTAAATCAAATGTATCTTCTACATCTTTTGTTAAGTTACTGTCATCTTGATAATAGTATACGATATTATCTTTTTTCTTTTTATGATAATATCTTTTTAATACATTGTTCGATATTCCAAGTATATAGCTTTCTATATTTTCCGCCTCTAACATTTTTTTCTTTTTTAGTAGTTTTAATAATTCTAAATACGTATCTTGAATAATATCATTTATATCATCAAGATTCCTACATTTTATTACTGCAAATCTTAGTACTTTGTTATATGTATCTTTATATATTTTTTCAAAATCTTTTTTATATATTTGAGTACTCAATTTTTTATCCCCCTTTCTACTATATAGTCATATATAAGTAGATAAAAGTTTCAAATTTATTATATTTTATCACTTTTAATCTCCGAATCATTATTTTATTATATATGTGATTTTATGGTCGTATTTACATAATTTTGTAATTTTACTTAATATATGCTATAATTATGCTATTAATTTTGAAAGGAGTGTTACAATGTATTTAAGTACTATTACCGAAAATGATTATCGGGAATATCGGAAATGTTTTACGAAAGTAAAATATAGCATCACTAAAAAGGGAGAACCTCTTTCATATCCCATGGGACTACTTCATGACTCTTATATGAACGTCATCCTTGGAAAAGGAGATTTTCTGGATGTGGTTAAAAATCCCCAAAATTCTCTATTCTTCTATAAAGATGATACCGATGAAACAATCGGAATAGTTTTTCTTACGTTTAAAGGCAAAATCTGCACCATCGCAGAATTTTCTGTCTTTGACCACTTTAAGGGTAATGGAGCTAAGTTATACAAAGAAGTTGCCAATCTTTGTCGTGAGAAAGGCGTCTATGATATCGAACTTTGGTGCCCATTCGAAGGAGCTAAAGAGTTCTGGAAAAAGATGGGATTTTATGAAAAAAGAGATACTCACTTTTATAGTCGAATCTCCAAACACTGAAATTAAGTAACACAAACTTTAAGCTGCCCATGTATAAGCTATTGCTTAATATATGGGCAGCTTTTTACTTAATACTGATAATAATAAAAGTGGCTTCGCAATTGACGTGAATATATGTGAATTAATATTGATATTTCAGAGAAATCTTCAATTTTTCTTAGACAATAAAAAATGGGATTTAAGGAACGTCCCTAAATCCCGTTTACATTTTATTGATCTATATTCCACCTTTAGTTACCAAATACTTATTTTTTGCTTTTCTTCTCAATTTCACTACTAATTTTTTTCAAAGAATTTAAATATTCCTCTTCAACAGGGCTTATAGTTTTAACTTGATATTTTTTATATTCCAATTTTGCCTTCTTTATCGCTTGATTATGACTAACACGACCTGCACCAACTAACACTTTTCCACCTGTAGAAGAAAGTATCATGTCTAGTTGTTTAATATAATCTTCCATATACATTGGGTTATGCCTTATTGCTTGTATTTCTGCAAAATCAAAATATCCTGATACTAAATTATTTAAAACTTTTAGTTCTTCGCCGTTTAAATAGTTTTTAGCAATTACAACATCTTGTAATACTGGAATATCTCCTTTAAATGTTGTTAATCCCATAAAAGGCTTTTCGGCATCAGCTCTTTCATATATTACTTCTGAAGCAGTATGCCCATGAGTAGCATAATGTAATTTGTTTTGGACAATTTTAAAAAATTCAATTGATTTACTATCTTTAGGATCATAATCTACAGCAGTTGCATATAAATCAAGAACTTGTCTATACATTACTTTTTCTGATGATCTAATATCTTTAATTCTTGCAAGTAACTCTTTCCAATAGTTACCGCCACCATTCCCTTTAAGTCTTTCGTCATCCATTGTGAAACCTTTAATCATATACTCTTTTAATCTTTCCGTTGCCCATTTTCTAAAGTTAGTAGCAATTTTAGATTTTATTCTATATCCTAAAGAGATTATCATATCTAAATTGTAATATTTAACTTTTCTTTCGACCCTTCTATTTCCTTCCTTTTGAACTGTCAAGAATTCCTTGACAGTTGAATCTTCATCTAACTCTTCTTCATAAAAAATATTTTTAATATGTAAACTAATATTTTGTTTAGTTGTATCAAATAAGTCTGCCATTTGTTGTTGTGATAACCATACTGTTTCATTTTCAACTCTAACATCTATTTTTGTCAATCCATTATCTGTTTGGTATATTATAATATCTCCTTTTGAATTATCTATCATAAAGACCTCCATTTAAGTTTTGCGAACATTTGTATTGTATCATACAAGTATTAGTTATTCAATACTTATTAACCATTTTTTAATATAAAAAGAAGTGTCTCCATTTTATCCTTGGATACACTCCTTTAATAATATTAGGTTTATGCGTTTCTTCCACAACAATTCTTATATTTCTTACCACTTCCACATGGGCAAGGATCATTTCTACCAATCTTTGGTCCGTCATTTACAATAGTTTGTTGTACATGATTTTTATCAGATTGTGATAGTTTACCATCTACTAAACTGATTGCTGATTCATCAAATCCTTCGTTTGTTACTTTAACATTTGATGTTCTAACTACATTTCCAACCTTTTCAACATGAGAAAGAATTTTAACTACATCTAGTCTGATATTTTCGTTCATTTCGTCAAACATATCTGTTCCTTCAATTCTATATTGAACAACAGGGTCTTTTTGACCATAAGCACGAAGACCAATACCATTTTTTAATTCTTCCATGTTATCAATGTGATCCATCCATTTTTGATCTACGACTTTTAATACAACAACTCTTTCAAGTTCTCTTATTTCGTTTTCTCCGAAGTCTTTTTCTTTAGCTTCATATTTTTCATGAACTTTATTTGCTAATTCTTCAGAAACTTCTACAATGTCTGGAACTTCTTTATTCATACTATCTAATTCTGTAATACCAAATACATCTATTATGTCTTGTATTAATGCTTCTTTATTAACTTTTTCGTCTTCTGCTACATTAAAGTGTGTTGATACTACATCATCCACTATAGAATTAAACATTTTCTCGATATTATCTTTTAAATCTTTACCATCAAGAACTTCTCTTCTTTGTTTATATATAAGTTCTCTTTGAGCATTCATAACATCGTCATATTTTAATACGTTCTTTCTTATACTAAAGTTTCTACCTTCAACTCTCTTTTGAGCATTTTCAACTGCATTTGTTATTATCTTAGATTCTATTGGTAAATCTTCTGAAGCATTTAATTTGTCATATACTTTTGTAATAGCTGCTCCACCGAATATTTTCATTAAATTATCATCTAGACCAATATAGAATCTAGAGCATCCTGGATCTCCTTGACGACCACTACGTCCACGTAATTGGTTATCAATTCTTCTTGATTCATGTCTTTCTGTACCAATTATTTTTAATCCACCGGCTTCGATAACTTTTTGTTTTTCTTCTTCTATTTCTTTATCATATTTTTTAACTAATTCTCTAAATGTTTTTCTTGCATTAATAATATCTTGATCGTCTGTTTCGTTAAATGCTGTAGCTTGCTCTATCATTTCTGGAGCATATTTTCTACGTTTCATTTCTTGTTTTGCTAAATATTCGCTGTTACCACCAAGCATAATATCTGTACCACGACCAGCCATGTTTGTTGCTATTGTAACAGCACCATATTTACCTGCTTGTGCAATTATTTCAGCTTCTCTTTCATGAGCTTTAGCGTTTAATACTTGATGTTTAATTCCTTCCTTAGTTAATATTTTACTTAACTTTTCAGATTTTTCGATTGAAACAGTACCAATTAATACTGGTTGTCCTTTTTCATAACTTTCTTTTACGTCCTTAACAACAGCTCTAAATTTAGCTTTTTCATTCTTATATATAATGTCTGGTAAATCTTTTCTTATCATAGGTTTGTTTGTTGGTATAGAAACAACATCTAAATGATAAATTTCTTGGAATTCTGATTCTTCTGTCATTGCTGTACCAGTCATACCAGATAATTTAGCATACATCCTAAAGTAGTTTTGGAATGTAATTGTTGCTAATGTTTTAGATTCATCTGCAATTTTAACATGTTCCTTTGCTTCAATTGCTTGATGTAATCCATTATTGTATCTTCTACCATACATTATACGTCCTGTAAATTCATCAACGATTAAAACTTCTCCATCTTTTACGATATAGTCTATATCCTTTTTCATAACACCATGTGCACGTAACGCTTGGTTAACATTATGAACGATTTCAGAGTTTTCTAAATCGTTAAAATTATCTACTTTGAAATATTCCTCTGCTTTCTTAATACCTTTTTGTGTTAATGATGCAGATTTTGCTTTTAAATCTACTATATAATCATATTTCTCGTTATCTTCTGCTTGGTCATAATCTTTTACATCTTCTTCAACTATAACTTTTGCTTCTAGAGTTCTTACAAAGCTATCTGCTTTTTTGTATAATTCTGATGATTTGTTAGCTCTACCAGATATAATAAGAGGTGTACGAGCCTCATCAATTAAGATACTATCTATTTCGTCTACTATTGCATAGTTTAATTCTCTTTGTACGAGTTGTTCTTTATATAGAACCATATTATCTCTTAAGTAATCAAATCCGAACTCATTATTTGTTCCATATGTTATATCTGCAGCATATGCTTTTCTTCTTTGATCTGGTTCTAATCCATTTACAACAAGTCCTACTGTAAGTCCTAAAAATTTATATAATTTACCCATCCATTCGCTATCTCTTCTAGCTAAGTAATCATTTACTGTAATAATATGAACACCTTTACCTGTTAACGCATTTAGGTATGCTGGAAGTGTTGCAACTAAAGTTTTACCTTCACCTGTCTTCATTTCTGAAATTCTTCCTTGGTGTAGTATAATACCACCAATTAATTGAACATCAAAATGTCTTAATCCTAAAACTCTTTTAGACGCTTCCCTAACAACTGCAAAAGCCTCTGGTAATATATCATCTAATGTCTTTCCCTCTTCTAGTTGCTTTTTAAAGTACTCAGTTTTTCCTGTTAGTTCTTTGTCTGTTAATTTTTCCATCTCTGGTTCTAATTTGTTAATCTGCTCTACTATTGGCATTACTCTCTTTACTTCTTTTTCACTGTATGATTTAAAGATTTTCCTTAATACGCCCATTCGTCTTTTGCCTCCTAAAAAAATAAATATCATGTGTACTATATCACTAAAATGATTTTTTCGCAATATTTTATTTAAAAAAACATATATAAGAAAGTTTTTTCATAATATTTATAAATGGAGGTGCATTTGCTTTGTTTATATATAATATTAAAGTTAGTGGAAGTATGTTATTTAAGATATTTTTTGTGATTGTTACAATTATAATTCTTACTGTTTTTTCCATATGTTGTTATAATTTGTTTGTAGATGCAAAGAATAATGTTAATGTAGCAGATAATTCATCAGCAGTAATAGAAATAGACCCTAAAAATTATACTAATATATTAAAAGATTCCCATGAGCATATCGATAATTATGTTGGTAAATCATATAAATTTTCTGGCTATATTTATAGAGCATATGATTTTACTGATGAACAATTTGTGCTTGCTCGTGATATGGTAATTAGTTCTGACTATCAGACACTTATTGTTGGATTTCTTTCTGAATATAAAGATATTAAAAACTATGCAGATGATACATGGGTAGAAGTTACAGGAACCATAAAAAAAGTAGATTATCATGGTGACATGCCAGAGTTACAAATTACATCTTTAAAAGAAATAGATAAACCAAATGATGAATATGTATATCCACCAGATGAATCCTATGTTCCAACAGTATAATGTTAATCCACCAACGAAATTGCGATTTTCGACGGTGGATTAATTTTGTTACTTATAACTTTATCTTTCTAATATTGCCTTTACTACTCCTTTATCTATTAATGTGCTAAATATATTTTTTAGAATAATAAGTATTATTGGTCCTAGCACCATTCCCCAAACTCCTGTAAACTTAAATCCTGTATACATAGCAATTAGAGTAAATATTGGATGAATTCCTAATTTATTACTTACTAATTTAGGTTCTAAAAATTGTCTTACAATAGACATTATTCCCCATAATACTAAAAGACCTACTGCAAGTTCTATATTTCCATCTGCTGCACTTATTACTGCCCAAGGTAACATTATTGTTCCAGAACCTAAAATCGGTAGTGCATCTACAAATGCAATTCCTAAGGCAATTAATAAAGGATAGCTTATTTTTATTCCTATAATATTTAATACATAAAAGCCTATTAAAGAAATAACAAAGGAAACTAATACCAATATAAATTCAGCTTTTAAATAATTTCCAACTGAGCTTATTATTTCACGTATATGGATACCTAACTTTTTTACCCATTTGGTTGGTAGGTGATGTTCCATTTCATCTATCATATATACCTTGTCCACACACATGAAATATAACGCTACTAATGTTATAGATGTATAAATTGCAATTGTTGGAATTTGCATTAAAAAATCTAAAAGTTTTGATAAACTATTTTTTACCCATGTTGTTATATTGTTAAAAAAATCGTCATTTGAAGTTTCTATTACTTTTTCTACCTGTTCTGGCAAATGTAATCTCTTTATATCAAATTGTGAACTAATATTTTCTATTTGAGTATATGCTTTATCAATATAAGTATTTAATCCTTGCATTAGATTAGATGCTTCAGAAACTAATGTTGATATTCCCCAAACAAGTAGACCTGTAATTATTGCAATTGCAATTAAAAATATTATTATACTACTTGTCCTCCTTTTAAAGCCAAATTTTTTCATAAAGAATTTTATTGGATGTTCTAATGTTAATGCAATAATAAATGCTACTAGAAATGGCATGTAAAAAACGCTAAGTTTAAACAAAAGTATTAAAACAATAACACTTATAGCAATTATTCCTATTCTTTTTATTACTTTTGTAAAATAACCCAACTCTACAACCATTTCTTCCTCCTATATTTATTATATGTATATTTAAGTTATTTATGACTTGCTTTAATTATTATTTTTAGAAGAGGGATTTAAGGAACGTCCCCAAAATCCCGGTTATTAAAAAAGAGAATTTCCAATTATGAAAATTCTCTTTTAAAATAGTTAACTTATAAATTTTACCTAATCTAATGCATCAGATATTTTTTGCAAATATTATTCTGCGTTTTTATTTGTATTACTACAACAAATATCTTCTAATGTAGCACATACTCCATCTGTATTAATTTCTTTATTTTTAGCTAAATCTCCTAATGAAATCATTCCTATAACCTTATTATTATCAACTATCGGAATTCTTCTAATTTTATTTTCAGCCATTTTATTTTCTACAGTTTTAATGTCATCATCTGAAGTACAGCTATAAACATTACAAGTCATTATATCGCTAACTTTAGTTGTATTGCAATCTTTATTAGATGCTATACATCTTAAAGTTATATCTCTATCTGTTACTAACCCTACTAATTTTTTTCCTTCATCACATACTGGAATACATCCTACATGTTTTTCATTCATAATTTTAGCGCAATCTGTAACAGTAGAATTTGGCAAGCAATAGTAAATATTATTACACATACAATCTTTAACTTTCATTTAATATACCTTCCTTGCTCTAAGTTTAAACAAATAAGTTGCTGGTATACTATTATGATGTCCTTTTATAAAAAAATAATTCTTACATTTTTAGCCATTTTTAAAAATCAACATATGGACTATATCTTCTCATTCCTCTATTTAAATACATATTTTTATTTTGAATTTCTGATTGTCTTTCTGCTACTTTTTCTTTTATTATTAGAATTTTTAATAAATCAATTATAAGATTTTTCATGTCTTTTGTATTTTCTTTTATTTTTAGTTCTTTATAAAGATTTTGTACTATTACATCAAAATTATTTTGGCAAGTTTGTATGTCTGTTTGTTTTATTTTTTCACTTAAATCTTTATAAATATCAGGGTAATTTTTTTCTAAATCATACGAAAAATTATCGTAATCATAATTACAATATGTATTCTCCTGATTTATATTATATCCCAAAACCGTACTCATATATTCTTCATAATTTTTATCGTACATTTTTATTACCTCCTTATTTTATTTTATAAAAAAAAGACACATTATGTGCCTCTTTTTCTTATAATTCATTAACTAATTTTTTAAACTGATTTCCTCTATCTGCAAAGTTTTTGAACATATCAAAACTTGCACTAGCAGGTGAAAATAATACAACTTGATTTTCTTTTGCGACTTGCTTTGCTACTTTTACAGCATCTTCTAATGTTTGACAAAAACAAATTGGAAGTTCTACTCCTTGTTTTTCCATTTCTTTTGTAGTCGCATCTAGTATTTTCTTAGCTGTATTGCCAATTAAAACTAATGCTTTTACTTTTTTTACAATATATTTTCCTAAAATATCATAGTCTAAATTTTTATCATATCCACCAGCAATTAAAACTATTTCCTCATCATATGCATTTAAACCTGCAATTGTACGTGATGGACTTGAACTTGCAGAATCATTATACCATTTTACTCCATTAATTTCTCTTACAAATTCTAACCTATGTTCTACTGCATTAAATTCTTTTATTGCTTCTACAGCTGTTTTTTCATCTACTAATTCTCTTGTTGCTGCAAGTGCCGCACAAATGTTTTCGAAGTTATGAGTTCCTCTTAGTTTAATCTCTTTGGTGTTTAAAATATGCTTTCTTAATTTGTTTTCACATTCTTTTATGATATTTCCATCTACTATATATCCATCATTTAATTTTTCTTTACTGCTAAAATATATTACCTTAGAATTTGCTTCTGGCTTACATTTTCTTGTAATTTCATTATCATAATTTAATATTAGTGTATCATCTTGCGTTTGATATTTAAATATTGTTTTCTTAGCCTCTATATATTCTTCATATGAACTATGAATATTCAAATGATTTGGTGTTATATTTGTAATTACAGAAATATTTGGACTTACCTCCATTTCCATTAATTGAAAACTACTTAATTCTAAAACAACTATATCATCTGGTAAGATTTCTGAAAGCTTTGTAAATAATGGTGTACCAATATTTCCACCAAGATAAGTATTATATCCTGCATGTTTTAATATCGCATATATTAAACTTGTAGTAGTTGTTTTACCTTCACTTCCAGTAACACCAATTATTTTACAAGGACACATCTTCATAAGCATTTCTATCTCTGTAGTAACTATTGCACCTTTCTCTTCCTCAGCTCTTAATTCTGGTCTTGTAGGTAAACAGCTTGGTGATCTAAATATTAAATTAAATCCATTTAAATTCTTTAAATTATCTTTTCCTAAAAAATATGGAATAGCATGTGATGTTAATTTATTTACTATTTCTCCAGGAAGTTCATCAATTGTTCTATCATCAAAAACTGTTACATTAGCTTTTTTCTCGTATAAATAATCTAATAAAGGAATATTGCTTACTCCTAAACCAATAATTGCTACTTTTTTCTGATATATATAATTTTCAAATTCTTGTAATTTTTCGTTTATGTAATCCACTATAATACACCTCTCCATAGAGATTTAGGACAGTCCGGGATTTGGGGACGTTCCTTTTTTCCCTATTTATTTTTTAATTATTATTTTTTTATAAATTCCATTATTTTATTTGTTTCATCTTCCACTGTTTTACATTCTGTTACATCTATAACTTTTGTAATTGGATGAATTTTATAATAGCCTGATTGTTTTTGAAGTTCATCCCTTTTTTGTATATGTTCTTTTAATTCATCTGCTGTTATTTCACCTTTGTATTGATTCATTTTTCTTCTAACTCTCTCATCTATATCTGCAACAAGAAGAAAATGATAATCAACTTTTGGATACATATTTACTATATCTCTTGAAGATAATATAACATTATATTTTTGTTTTAAATTTTCTATTATATTTCTTCCAAAGTCATATAATTTATCATTATTTGCATAACTACTAATCTTAGAAGTAGCTATAGAAGTTTCTAATGATTGTAAATCTTTTTCGTCAATTTTTTTGTCATGAATATATACAACACTTTCTCTATCTTCTATCTCTATTCTTAACTTAAGTTTATCCATTATATTTTTTATGTTTAAGCTACTTAATTTATTATTGTCCTCTTTAACATTTATTAAACCTGTTTTTAATATACCATATGTAATTGCCCTATATATGTTTCCACCATGCAACAAAACAGAATTTGGTATCTTATCTAATAATTTTCTACAAACAGAAGTCTTTCCTGTTCCTACATAACCTTCAATTCCAATAACTATATTTCCCATAATATACCTCCTATATTTGGCTTTCGTAATTATATAACAATATGTTTATTTTTTCAAATAATTTAAATTTTCATTAAAATAAGTGTATTTTGCGTACACATTGTATAACATTATACAATTAATTTATGAATATTTTTATTTTTTATGTAGAAACTAAATATATATTTATTGGTAATACCAATAATAATAACTGTGGCACTAAATTAATGACCACAATCTATTATGGAGGTGCTTAAATAATGGCTAAAAATAAAGAAAAGAAAAATAAGAAACAAGGAACTAATGCTGAAAAACATAAACCAGTTAATAATGAAACTTTAAACGAGCAAAAATAGTTCGGGATTTTTGGACATTTGTAAGGGATTTAGGGACGGTGCTTAAATCCCTATTTTATCGCTTAACCAATATTAACTGCTTGTACGATAGTTAAATACGACAAAAGAGAGGTACTTGTCTAATATAAGTCCTCTCTTTTGCTGTAATGTTAGCCATTACAAAATCCGTTATTTTAGAATAGTAGATGAAATTTCTTTTTCAAGTTTTTTTATTGCTCTTTTTAATTGAGCTGTCACTATTCCAAGTTGTTCTAATGTTACATATTTAGCTTCTTCCTCTTTATGTTCTTCCCATGCTAAACCGGTTTTTAAAGAAATATTAAGGTCAATATCATGTGGTGTATCATAACCAAAAGACCTATTATGGTTTCTTATATGCATTTGTAAGTAAATAATTTCATCGGGATTTTCTTTATCACTACAATCATAATAATGATAAAGCATAACCGAACAATTATGGCGTTCTCTCTGTCCAAAAGTTACACTCTGATAGCCCCATCCATCATCATTCTGTCTAAACCACGATTCCCCGTGAGAGTTTTTCGCTATAAGTCTTAGCATAACACTTGGCTTATTACTCTCTCCATATTTAACCTCAATTTTGTTAAAATAATCGATTGGTTCTTTAACTGCTTTTCCACTGCAAAAAGGATTAACCACTTGATGATATTCCAATAACAATTTGCGAAGCTCTAGCATTTTCTTGCTTTTACATCCTTCAGAAAAATGAAACATTTTATCTGTTTTAATTAATTCAGAATCCAGTATTTTTTTATATGTTTCATTGTATAATCTATCTACAAGCTCTTTGTTATATCTGCCCTGCAGTATAGTACCTAAGGTAAGCATTCCAATGACTGAATGTACTTCGCCATACCAGAAGTTTGCTCCTCCCGGTGATTTCTCTCCTAACATTTGCATTGCTTTATTCATTACATCATTTGATATTTCCCGCTCTCTATTGACAATATAATATGTCCCAGAATGAAAAAACTTTGTTCCATTTATAAAAAAACATGGAACTAACACATCATACCTAGAACCTTTACAGTCCTCTACCCGTTCTGCTCCTAAGCACTCCATAGCGGTTTTAAATTCATACATAGAAATTCCCATAAATTTTTCCTCCTGTATTTGGATTTTCAACACTTTTTACATGAAAATAATATCATATTTTATAGTGTTCTGCAAATATATCCCCTATTTTAGCTTACTCTTCCAAATACTTCTTCAAAAATTTACCAGTATAAGATCTATCATTTTTACAAATTTGTTCTGGTGTTCCGACAGCGACTATTTCTCCACCACCATCTCCACCTTCTGGTCCTAAATCTATTATATAATCGCATGTTTTAATTAAATCTAAATTATGCTCAATAACAATTATTGTATTTCCTGTATCAACAAGTCTTTGTAGTATATTTACTAATCTATGAACATCTGCTATATGAAGTCCTGTAGTTGGTTCATCTAAAATATACAATGTTTTACCTGTTGCTCTTTTAGAAAGTTCTGTTGCAAGTTTAACTCTTTGTGCTTCTCCTCCAGATAAAGTTGTAGAAGGTTGTCCTAGTTTTATATAACCAAGTCCAACATCATATAATGTTTGTATTTTTTGTTTAATTTTCGGAATATTACTAAAAAAGTCTAACGCTTCTTCTACAGTCATATCTAATACATCTGCAATAGTTTTACCTTTATATTTAACTTCTAATGTTTCATGATTATATCTTTTACCTTTACATACTTCACAAGGTACATAAATGTCTGGTAAGAAATGCATTTCGATTTTTATTAAACCATCACCATTACAAGCTTCGCATCTACCACCTTGCACATTAAAGCTAAATCTACCTTTTTGATAACCACGCAATTTTGCTTCATTAGTATTGGCAAAAATCTCTCTTATCGTATCAAATACTCCTGTATATGTCGCTGGATTTGACCTTGGTGTTCTACCGATTGGTGATTGATCTATATTTATTATTTTATCTATTTTATCAATTCCAACTACTTCTTTACATTTACCTGGTTTTTCATTAGAACCATTTAATTGTTTTGTAATTGTTTTATATAGTATTTCATTTACTAATGTACTCTTTCCAGAACCTGAAACACCTGTTACACAGTTAAATACTCCTAGTGGAAATTTAACACTTATATTTTTCAAGTTATGTTCTGTTGCACCTTTAACTTCTATTGCTTTTCCTTTTACTGTTTTTCTTCTCTTTTTTGGTACAGGAATCATTTTTCTTCCACTTAAATATTGTCCTGTTATAGAATTTTCTACTTTTTTAATTTCTTCTGCTGTTCCCTGTGCCATTACATTACCACCATGTACACCAGCACCTGGTCCTATATCGATTATTTGGTCTGCTGCATACATAGTATCTTCATCATGTTCTACAACAAGAAGTGTATTCCCTAAATCTCTTAATTTTTTTAGAGTCGCTAATAACTTATCATTATCCCTTTGATGTAATCCAATACTAGGTTCATCTAAAATATATAATACACCTGTTAATCCTGAACCTATCTGAGTAGCTAAACGTATACGTTGTGATTCTCCTCCTGATAGTGTACCTGCTGATCTGGATAATGTTAAATATTCCAACCCAACATCTATTAAGAAATTTAGTCTCTTATCAATTTCTTTAAAAATCTGTTCACCTATTAATTTTTCTTGGTTAGTTAATTCTAGATTTTTTAAATAATCTCTAATTTTATTTATAGGCATATCTGTTAATTCATTAATGTTTTTATCTCCAACTTTTATAGAAAGAATTTCTTTTCTTAATCTTGCACCATGGCAAGCATGACAAGGGCTTTCGCTCATATACATTTCATAAAATTCTCTCATGCCCTGTGATTTTGTTTCATTATGTCTTCTTTCTAGTGTTGGAATAACACCTTCAAATGGTGCACTAAATTTTCTTATTCCAAATGGAGATTCATGTTCAAAATCTATACATTCATCACCTGTTCCATATAATATCTTATCTAAGAAATCTCTTGGCAATTTTTTTATTGGAACTTTTATATCTACACCATAATGTTTACCAATGGCTTCAAAATACATTTTAGCCATTGTTTCTCCCTTTTTCATTGTACTAGATCCAAATGCTTTAACACCATCATATAAAGTTTTATTTTTATCTGGTATTATTAGATCTTCATCCATTTTCATTAAATAACCAATACCTGTACATTCTGGGCAAGCTCCTTGTGGATTATTAAAAGAAAACATTCTAGGTGTTAATTCTGGGAAGCTAAAACCACAATCTGGACAAGCATAATTTTGGCTATATAAAGTTTCTCCTTTACCAGGAACATCTATTGTAACTATATTATCTGCATGTTTTAAAGCAATCTCTACAGATTCTGTTAATCTACTTCTTATGTCTGGTTTAATTACAAGTCTATCAACAATTAAATCTATATTATGTTTTTTCTTTCTATCTATCTGAATATCATCTGATAGTTCTACATTTTCACCATCTATTCTTGCTCTTATAAATCCTTCTTTTAATAAGTCTTGAATTAATTTTGTATACTCACCTTTTCTTCCACGAATTATTGGAGCTATAACTTGGATTTTAGTTCCTTCTTCTAATTTCATTATATTATCTATAATTTGGTCTATTGTTTGCTTTTCGATTTTCTTACCACAAATTGGACAATATGGCACACCAATTCTTGCATATAACAAACGAATATAATCATAAATTTCTGTTACAGTTCCAACTGTTGACCTAGGATTCTTTGATGTTGTTTTTTGATCTATGGATATTGCAGGTGACAAACCTTCTATTGATTCTACATCTGGCTTTTCCATTAAGCCTAAAAATTGTCTTGCATATGAAGAAAGGCTCTCTACATACCTTCTTTGACCTTCTGCATATAATGTATCAAAAGCCAATGATGATTTTCCAGAACCAGAAAGACCTGTTACAACAACTAATTTATCTCTTGGTATTTCCAAATTTATATTTTTTAAATTATGTTCTTTTGCACCTTTTATAATTATTTTATCATTCATAAAATGCCCCCAATAAGTTTAGTTTGCATACTTAATCGGGAAAGAAAGAACGTCCCCAAATCCCGATTAATCAGGAAAAAAGGAACCCCTCAAATCCCGATTGCTTACTCATTATATTATATTTAATTTATAAAAACAATAGTTTGGTATAATTTTCTAAAAATACATAAAAATAAGGAAGTTTCCTTCCTTATTTTTATATCTATCTTCCTTCTCCATATCCAAAATATGTTGGACCTGGTCTTACTTGTGAATTATATAACTCTAAATTTAATGAATTTAAATAATTTCTAGAACTATTACATCCAAGTAATATTTTATATCCCTCTATAGTTTTTTTCAAAAATCCAATATGTCTGCTTCCTAATTCGCCTCTATCTATATATTGCCTTACATTTCTTTCCGAAAACAATGATCTAAAAGTAAAGTTTAATCTGTCATCATCATTTTTCAAAATATTATTCATTTCTTCGTCTGTTAGCTCAAATGCGATACTTTTTTGGGTTGCTAAATTTTGAACATCATCACTATTTCTTTTAGCTGTATATTTTGCAATATATAAATTAGATATTTGGTCATCTGCCCTATGAATGATAGTATTTACCTTAACAATTCTATCCAAATATATAATTTTCCCTGTATCTGGATCTGTAAAATAGATAGAATCTTTACCTGGTGCAACACGAATATTATTATCATTTATTCTGTTTTCTTGTTCTTGCATTTCTCGTTTTTCAAAATTTTCTTCGTCTATAAGTGCTTGTTCATACATATCATCAACCATTTTTTTATTAGCTTGTTTTCTTAATTTAGCTTGTTCTTTTCTATCTCTATTAATTTGTTCTACCCAATCTTTGGTAAGTTTTTTATCTGCATAAGCTATTGCTTCTGGAGTATTATTTCCTATAGCTACATATGTTTGCATAGCACTATCTGTTGACATATCAGCTTTTCCTACTGGTGTTACTTCATAATAATTTAAACGATTTAAGTCTACTCTTCCAGATTGAACTAATTGATACAATCCATCATTATATAAAAACTCTTCTAATGAATAATAAGTTGGTATCTCAAAGCATATTTTTCTTAAATTCTGTGGTTCTAATCCTTCCTGATTATAGCTTTGGTTTAAATCTGCAACAATTAATTTAGTTGTTTGCCCGTTTCCATCTTTTATTAATCCTAATTCCTTAATCTTTTGAAAACTATACATATCTAAACCATTCATACTTACAGTTCCATAAAATACTTCTTCTCCAGAATTATTTATAGAATTAGTAACATCTGAATGCCTTGAATAAAACACCTGATTAGAATAATATTCGCCTAATTCTTCTTCTTTATTTCTTCTAAAAAATGAAGCAATTCTGGAAAAAATATTTTCTTTTTTAAGAACCAATGCCATTGTATCTTCTTCTTTTTTTCTTTTGAATCCAAACATTAAATTATCCCCTTTTATTCGACAAATATTCTTACAATATTATTTTATATTTATTAAAATTAAATGTCAATCGTTATACTAAATCTTGCAATTCCTTAATTTTATCCCTTAATTCTGCAGCCTTTTCAAATTCCATTTTAGAAGCACATTTAAGCATTTCATCTGTTAGTTTAGTAATTATTTCCTCTATATTTTCATCTTTCTTTATATCGTATTCTGATGAAACATCCTCTAATACTGTAGCTTTTATTGTATCTCTTACAGATTTATTTATCGTCTGTGGAGTAATGCCATGTTCCTCATTATATTTCATTTGAATCTCACGTCTTCTATTTGTTTCACTTATTGCTTTTTCCATGGAATCTGTTAATTCATCTGCATACATAATTACTTTTCCATTGGTATTTCTAGCTGCACGCCCTATTGTTTGAATTAATGAACGTTCCGAACGCAAAAATCCCTCTTTATCAGCATCCAAAATAGCAACTAAAGAGACTTCTGGAATATCTAATCCTTCTCTTAATAAATTTATTCCTACTAAAACATCAAATTCTCCTAAACGAAGATTTCTTATAATTTCCATTCTTTCTAATGCTTTAATATCTGAATGCATATAATTTACTTTTATATCTACATTTTTTAAATAATCAGTTAAATCTTCTGCCATTTTCTTAGTTAAAGTTGTAACCAAGACTCTTTCATTTCTCTCTGTTCTTTCTCTTATCTGCTCTATTAAATCATCAATTTGGTTTTCAATTGGTTTTACCTCTATTTTTGGATCAAGTAAACCTGTTGGTCTTATAATTTGTTCTACTACATTGTCTTTACTGTGTTCTTTTTCATATTCTGCAGGTGTAGCACTTACAAAAACTACTTGATTTATTCTTTCTTCAAATTCTTTAAATGTTAATGGTCTATTGTCATATGCTGATGGTAATCTAAAACCATAATTTACTAAAGAATCTTTTCTAGCTTTATCCCCATTATACATTGCTCTTACTTGTGGAATTGTAGCATGTGACTCATCAATTAATAGCAAGAAATCTTTTGGGAAATAGTCGAATAACGTAAATGGCGAACTTCCTGGTTCTCTTCCACTAATATGTCTAGAATAATTTTCTATACCTTGGCAAAATCCAGTCTCTTTCATCATTTCTATATCAAAATTAGTTCTTTCTTCTATTCTTTGTGCTTCTATTAATTTACCTTGGTCTTTAAAAAATTTAATTCTTTCTTCTAATTCCTCTTCAATAGTTCCTATTGCTCTGTCCATCTTCTCTTTAGTTGTAACATAATGCGAATTTGGGAAAATCATTACATGGGCTCTTGTACCTATCGCCTTACCTGTTAATGGATTTATTTCTGAAATTTTCTCTATTTCATCGCCCCAAAATTCTACTCTAATTGCACTTTCACTCTGATCTGATGGGTAGATTTCTACGATATCTCCTTTTGCTCTAAAAGTTCCTCTTTTAAAATCCAATTCATTTCTTGTATACTGCATTTTTACTAACTTTTTTAATACTTCATCTCTAGATTTCTGCATTCCTGGTCTTAAAGATATAATCATATTTTCATAATCGATTGGGTCACCCAAACCATAAATACAAGATACAGACGAAACAATTATTACATCTTTGCTTTCGAACAAACTAGCTGTCGCAGAATGGCGTAATTTATCTATTTCATCATTTATAGATGCATCTTTTTCTATATATGTGTCAGAACTAGGAATATAGCTTTCTGGTTGATAGTAATCATAATAAGAAACAAAGTATTCAACGTGGTTTTCTGGAAAGAATTCTTTAAATTCTGAATATAACTGTCCTGCTAATGTTTTATTATGTGCTAAAACTAAAGTTGGTTTTTGAACATTCTGAATTATATTTGCCATTGTAAATGTTTTTCCAGAACCTGTTACTCCAAGTAAAGTCTGAAACTTCTTACCTTGCTTAATTCCATTACTTAAATATTCAATTGCTTGTGGCTGATCGCCTGTTGGTTTATATTCCGAATGTAATTTAAACATATTTGCCTCCACGAATATTTTATTAATCACCTATTGGTGCATAATGATCTGTTATAACTTTTTTGTCACTAGAAAAGTCTGTTATCTCCCTACTTAATAAATCTTTATATTGTTCATATTTATCCTCATTTATATTTTCTCCATTTTTAAATCCTATTAAAATTAAATTTTGACTAGTACTATCCTCTATATCTCTAACTTTATATAATTTCACTTCAGGAAAAACAGCTTTATATGTTGCATATTCATATTTTATAAAATCTTCATCTTTTCCTTCTAGACTAGATATTATATTTGTAATTACCATTCCATTATCATTTAAAGCATTTTTGGCTTTTTGCAATGCTTCATATGTAGTTAATTCAAATGGTGCATTTAGTCCTTTAAAAGCATCTATTAAAATAGTATCATATTTATTCTTTGTGCTATTTAAAAAACTTCTTCCATCTTGATGATAAATATTTAGTCTTGGATTCTCCCAATCTAATCCAAATTCTGTTTTTGCTAATTCTGTCATTTTATCATCAATTTCTACAACATCAATTACTTTATCTTCATAATTATTTAAGTAATATGTTGGATACGTATAAGCTGCTCCACCTATCATAAGTGTAGATTTCGCATCTTTATTGAAGTAATCAAATAAATTATAGTAATATAAATAAGCTGACCCCATTTCATTAGTACTTTGATTTATGTAAGATTCAAGCCCTGTATCTACTTGCATTGTTTTATATATAGTATCTTCTGTAGAAACATTTTTTATCCAAATTCTGCTATATTGTGAATCCACATCTGCAATGATATCTGGATTATTATTTTCAAAAAGTACTTTCCCACAATAATTTAATATTAACAATATAATTAAAATAAAAACCATTAAAGAACTATATTTTATACTTTTTTTATCGAACATCATAAATGATAATATGAAAAGAACAACTGTTATTATCACAATTAACATTCTAACACCTAAATTTGGTATTAATAAAAATCCCGCAACAAATGTACCTACTATGCTTCCTATAGTTGATAATGAAGATACACTACCTGAAGTTCTTCCTATATCATCATGTGATTCATCTTCCAGTTTTACTGCAAATGGTGTTACCATAGCTAGTATAAAACTTGGAATTCCAAATACTACAGCAGAACAAATTATTGCAACTAATACTAATTGATTTGAAGCTGCTGATAATGGCTTTACCAGTACTGTTTCAAATATTGGTATTAAACTTGTGAAAAATGCTCCAATTAATATGAACAAAGATAGTACCTTTATATCTGGTTTTTTATCTGCAATTTTTCCTCCTACCCAATATCCTATACTCATACTAGTTAACATTATCCCTATAATAGTTGTCCAAATTAAATTAGAACTTCCCACATATGGTGATAGTATCCTTGCTGCTACTAATTCTAATACCATATCTAAAGCGCCACATAAAAAAACTGTAATTTTCATTTTATATTTTTTCATACGTTTCTCCTTTAAATTTAGTTTAAATATTTTTCTTATTTAAGGTTTATCTGCAACTATCCCATAATACATTCTTCTTAATAATATACCCTTTTCGTATGTATTTTCTTTTATATATTGTTCTAGTCTTTCAAAATCTATTTCATTTTTAACTAACCCATCATTAGTTCTTTCCTCTGAAAAATCATCTAAGATTGGAGTTTTTAATAATAGTGCTAACAAGTCTTCTTTTGTTTTATAGTATTCTCTAATATAAATCGGAACTAACTCTACATTTTTAAAACCAGCATCAAGAATATTCTCATAATCAATCTGACTTATTGGTTTAATATCATTAAAAGCTTGTCCTTTGTTAAATTTCCTTTTTAATTGCCAGCAATCTAATTTGTCAACTCCTCTTAATATTAGTTTTCCGTTATTTTTTAAAGTCTTAAAGATTTGATCTGCCGAAATGCATGTATGCCTTGCAACTACTATGTCAAAATAATTATCTGGCATATCCATATTTAAATTATCCATTACTTTAAATTCAATATTAGTTTTGCCAGATTCTTTTAAGTTTTGATTAGCTGTTTTTATCATTTCTTCTGAGAAATCTGTTCCAATGATTTTTCTTGCTTTAGGAAATTCCTTTAGAACTTTTTCTCCTCCACCAGTTCCTAAATCTAATATTATTGAATTTTCGTTTGTATAATCATTTAGAATTTTATACATATCCCAATTCGTTAAATTTTCTTCTTCGAATTTTATCATACTAAAATCCCAATTTTTTATTTTATTATAATAAGTTAATTCATCATTTTTCATTTAAAATCCTTCTCCTATTTCTTCGAAAATTATAGCATACGCTATATAAAAAGACAAGGTAACTACATAGTTTGACACATTTATAGTGAAGATTTATCTAGCACACATATAATAAATAAAAAAATTTATTTAGCAGTCAGGTTTCGACAGCTTTTGCAATTCTATTAATATATACTTTTAAAAATTATTTATCTAATTTACTACATAATAAAAAATTTTAAATACCTAAGGAGGAATTATTTTCATGTATAGTAAACATTTATACTGCTTTGTAATGAGCGCAACAACAAAAATGGTAGATATGAGACTTGATAGTGAAGAAGTGTCTTTCCTTAAAAGAAATAAAATTACATATGAAAAAAAGAACGACACTATTGGCAATCTGTTTTCTGTAGATTGTTCTCAACTTAAAGAAAAATTTTGTAACTGTTAATTAACGTAAGTTATGTAGTAAATGAATAATTTTTACAATGTAATAATTACACCACTATTGGAATTTCTTATTTTATTTGTGGCTAAAATTAGTAAGAACTGCATCTAGTATAACCTATTTGCAGTTCCTCTTTTTAATTATTTATTTTTTTCTTTATTTCTCTTGTCTTGTATTTGTTCCATTTCTTTTTCTGTAATTAGAGTAACATTATTTTCTTTTGCCCATGCCACACACCCTTTAAGGACTGTATTTAAAAATACTCTTGGAACTTTAACAAGTTTTTGGCATGCCTCATCTGTAAATTTAACATCTGGATCTAGTCTTGAAGCAGCATATTTTACTGTATCTAAGCTAATTCCTTTACTTGCTGGTATTGGTTCAGAAATTGGTCTTTTAAATCTCGTGTACCAAAAATTCTTATTATCTCTATATCCATAATCAACAGGAACTGCCGGAAAACTTTTATTATCTACTCCATTTATAATAGCATTGTAATATTTTGGCTTCATTAAGATATGATCAATCTTCAAAATAAAATGAGCACCAAATTCACTAGTTATTCCATTAAAATTATGATATGGTGGTTTATATTCTTCTTGTACAGTGTCATTTTGTGCATTATCTAATTCTTTTACCCATGTACATTCAAAAACTTGAAAAGCCTCTTGTATTATTTTAGGGTATTTTTCATCAGGATTTTCTCTTGCTCTTTTTCCATCAACTAAAGTAAATATAGTATCTTTCATTTTTTCTTCGGTTGTTTCTCCTGGATATCCAAGTTTTACAGCTTCTTTAAAATATTTTCTTTTATCTGTTATAAAATTTATAGAACATTTTCCTGTTCTTAAAATATTTTTACATGTGTTAGAACTATTTCTACAGCATAAAACCATCGCATAGTAGTCTTTTCCTGCAATATAATAAGGGAAACATAGTGAATAAGATCCCAAATTAGTTTGTCCACTCTCACTTAATGTTCCTATTTCAGTTGTTGGCATTGGAAAAAATGCAGATGTTTGATAAAAATTATCTACTATTCTTAAATCTCTAAAACCATTTAAGTCCTCTATTTTCTTTTGTTTCTCTTCCATATAATTTTCCTCCTTTATAATAATTTATATATAATACAAGCTTTATAATATTTTGAACATTTTTTAAATTCTAATAAAATCATTTGTTTTATTTAGTAACTTATCTATTGAAATAGTTGTTTCGTAATCACTTTTTGACTTTTGCATCGAAGTATTAACACTTCTTGCTAACTCTGCTTCTTTTTCTAATGTAATTCCCATTGCTTGATGATTTCTTATTAATATATTTTCGGTAATTTTTTCTGCACCATTTTCACTTATTTTTAGTTTCTTAGCAGTTTTCTGAATTCCAGGTATTCCATTACTAGCATATGCAGCAATAAATTGTTCATCTATGCTCATCCTTATTCCTATAATTCCTGCAACTTGTTCCAGTGCAGATGTTTTATTTCCGTTATCTTGAGCCTCTACAGCTAAATTTTCTATATTTGCTCCTGGTATTGTTCCATCTAATCCAACACCATATATAATATTTCCCTTTAATGATTCTCTCTTTATCTTTCTTTGAAGTAATGGTGTAATTCTATTCCATGTACTCTCTTTATCATGTGTTACAATATAGTATTTTTCATCATTTTCATCTAGTCTTTTTATAATTGCTTTATTTTCTATTCCATAGTCAGAACAGAACCATAATCTTTGCTTATCCTTTGTACTCATGGCTACCTCCACCTACTTGCTATTTTTTTCCTCTAGAAGTTTTACTTTTTTATTTCTTAAAAATAACATTCTTATAAATTTAGGAATTCTATTTAACATTTCTTTTAATGAATTACATTCTTGTTCTAATTTTTTTATTTCTTCATCTTTAGTGGAAATCACTTTTTGATATCCATAAATTAATTCTTTAGCTTTTGGTAATTTTTGATTTTCTTTTTGTAATTTTGAGATATCTTTGCTCAAATTTATATTATCCACTCTTGCCTTAAAACCTTCATTCTGCTCATTAACCATATTAAGATATTGTGCAATATCTTTCTTATACTCTTCATAAAATTCCCTATCACTAACATCATCTGCAATCTTTTGTAAAAATTCCCATGTTTGTGGATCTATATCTTGTTCTTCTAGTGAAATTTCTGGATTAATTACAATATTAGAATCAACTTTCATATTATCTTCTATATATTTTAAAGTTTCTTTTGGAATTGAATCATAATCTTCTTTAGGAAAACAATCGATTATTAATTTTGCTTGATATAAATATTGTGATTTTGATAACATAAACTTCTCCTTTTCTGCTTTTGTAAAAAATTTATCTCAATTATTTTATACTATTATAATTAATATCACAACAAATTAAATTATTCAATAAAATTTCATAAAAAGTCTTTAAATGAAGAGAACCACAAAGGGTGTAAAATATTTAATCCCCTTGTGGCTTCTAGTTAATGAATTAAAATATGTTTAAATTTGTGTTCAAACTTATCTAAGCATATTCTGTTTGGGAAAGTAAGAACCATAGTTGCATAGCCATCGACTTCACATTTTACCGGCTTTTGCAAGCTAACATTATTTTCTGAAGCAAATTTTAAGGCTGTTGCTATATTTTTATACATACGCTTCATGCTTCCTGTTGTCTTGCTTGCTATCGAAGAAAAAAATTCTTGTTCCTGATTTATGTCATCAAATGATGGAAAATATCTATTTGATTCCGGAATCAAAAATTTGTATTCTACTATGTATTTGCTTACGATTATAATTCCCTCAGACATGTGCATATCCCCCTCAATTAAAGCTTGCTTTTATAAATGCTTATAACGGCGTTAAGCTGTTTTTCTACCGTTTGGTATGAATTCTTTTCTTTACCTATTCTTGATATTAAAATCACTTCCTCTTCTGTTAGACCGGCTAACACTGTATATTCTGTATTTAATCTCAAAATTATTAATTGCTTGTGCTGTACAGCATCTGCGGCTTCTTTCCAGAGATTATCAGATTTTAATGTAGAATAAATAAAGCTACCTCTTTTAGAGGTTGAAGCATCAACGATATCGGTAATAAATTTTTCTGGTCCTTTCTCTTTATAGTTGAATGACAAGTATATTTCCGTTAATTCCCTTGTATTTAATACAATATTTGTATCAAAATAAAGCATGAAAAATCTTACCACCCATATTGCAGATTCCAAAAGAGAGGCTCCATCCTCTATCGTTTCTATCTTTACCTTATATACATCTTCTAGATGCATTGGCAATTCAAATTGAGGATTTACATATCCATCTCGTAAGTTTCTCTTTAATTCTTCTTTCTCCCCTTCTGTAATATAAGAAGTATCATTTAGCCGATTTAGCATATTTAATACTCCTTTTAATTCATCAAGTTCCTTTTTCATTCTCATTCCCCTTTCTGCCAAATTCTGGCATTAATTTTTTCTATAGTGCGACTTATTAATTATACTACTTTTTACCAATAATTTCAATTTCTTAAGCTTAGTTTTTATTTCTTTTTAAATATTTATACGTAAAAAATACACCTAAACTACAATAGCTTAGGTGTTTATAATTTAATCTTATTCGATATCAATATATTTTTTATCTGGAAGTTGTTTTGGTTCATCTTTCTTATTTACTTCTAGTGTTAATGTTCCGTTTTTGAATTTTGCTTTAATATCCTCTTCTGTTACATCTTCTCCAACGTAAAAGCTTCTAGAACATTCGCCATAATATCTTTCTTTACGTACATACTTACCTTCTTCTTTGTCTGTTTCTGCTTTATTTGCTTTAGCATGAACTGTTAAATAACCATCTTGAATATCAATTTTTATATCTTCTTTTTCATATCCTGGTAAGTCCATATCAATTACATATTTGTCTTTTTTCTCCTTGATATCAGTTTTCATTACCTTACTTTCTGATCCTGTAAAAAATGGATCACTAAACATGTCATCAAATAAATCAAAATCATTTCTTCTTGGTATCATCATCATAATAATCGTCTCCTTTTTAAATCATTTTTTTATGTGTTGACACCTTTTATTCTTAGGTAGCACATATGTAAAAGGTCTTTTAACTTTTTACAAGTATATTATATATCAGTTTTTAGCAAAGTCAATACTAGAGTGCTAAAATTCACAAAAGTTTCACATTTCTCATACATCTATTTCTATTTTGCTGCCATCATTTGTTTTAGTAACTATTATCTTTTTATCTATTCTTTCTTTTAATTCGGTAACATGACTTATTATTCCAATCAATTTATTATTATCAATTAATAAACTTAAAGTATTTATTGCTTGTTCCCTAGATTCTGTATCAAGTGATCCAAACCCTTCATCTATAAATAAAGTATCAATTACAACTCCTCCAGAATAACTTTGAATTACATCAGATAATCCTAATGCCAAGGATAGTGCAGCTTTAAAGGCTTCTCCTCCAGACAATGATTTTACATCTCTTCTTTTTCCATTATAATTATCTATTACTTCTAAATCTAATCCTACTTTATCTGAAATTTTTTCTGGTTCTTCTTTTCTTACTAGTTGATATCTATTTTCTGTCATTTTTTCCAATCTCTTATTTGCCTCTATTATAACCATGTCAAAATATGTCGCTTGAACATATTGTTCAAATTCAATTCTTTTTTTACCAGGTAAAGTTCCATTTGCTGTTCTACTTAATTCATCATATATAATAAAGTCTTTTATTTTTTTCTTAAGTTCTTTACTATTTTCGGTTAACAATTTATATATTCTAGTATTATTATCTAATTTTCCTTTAAGTTGAATATGAGTTTTTCTTTCGTCTTCTAAGCTTTCTTTTTCTACTTTTAACTTATATTCTTTATCTGTTAATTCCATTTTTTGCTTTCCGGTAACTTCTTTTTCTAACTCTAATAATTTTGTATTATTTACTGTTACATTAGTATTAAAAATATCTATACGTTGTTGTAATGTTTCTATTTCTTTATCAGAAATTAATGCCTCTTTATATTCTTCTTCTGTTTTAAAGCCTAGATTTGATAGACCTTTTAAATATTCTTCAGAATATTCTTTTAATTTTGTTTTTCCTTCATTTAATTGTTTACTTTTTTCTTCCTGTAGTGTCTTGTCTTTTACTAATACGTTTTTTTCTAGGTTTATACCAGCTATTACCTGATCTTTAAATTTTTCATAATCAAAGTTATCTAGTTCTAACTTTTCTTTCGATATATTTATATATTCTGATGATAGTGCTTGTTCATCCATCATTAATTTCTCTTTATTTTTATCAAATTCTTCCCTTAATGTTCTTTTTAAGTCTACTAGTTTAACTTCTTTGCCCAAGTTTTCTTTAAATTCTTGCATTAAAGTATTTATTTGTGAATTAGTATTAATACACTCTTCTTGTTGCTTCTGTTTTTCTTTTTGCTTATCTTCTAATTTTTTCTTTAATTGGTCTAATGCTTGTTTAGTAAGTACACTTAAACTTTTTTGGGCAATTTTAGGATGTTCCACACTTCCACATACAGGACAAGGTTTATTATCCTCTAACTTTTCTGCTATAATTCCAGCTTGTTCTTTGAAAAATTCATCTTCTTTTTCCAAATAGTTATTATTCATTACCTTATATTCATTTTCTAATTTAGTATATGTTTCTAGCTGAGCTATTTTTTTATTTTCTAACTCTTCTATCTTTTTTATTCGATTTCCCTTTTCTAATAACTCTTGTTTTACAGTTTTGCACTCACTATATTCTTTATATATTTCTCCTATTTTATTAACTGATTGTATTTTCTTCTCGTGTTCCTTCTCTTTTTCTTGTCCTTTTATAATATTTACATTTAAAATTTCTAAATCTTTTTCTAATTTTACTATTATTTCTTTTTGATTTTTTACCTTATCTTCTGTTGGTTTTATTGCTTCTTTTATTTTTTGATTTTTAACAATCTTAATTTTTAAATCTTCTATCTGGTTTTGTTGGTTCTTATATTCTGTTTGCTTCTTCAATAATTCATTATAATTATCTATCTTTTTATTTAATTCTTCTTGCTTTTTTATTTTTTCTTCAAACAATTTTATGTTTTGCTCTTTTTTAGTTATTTGCTCTTCTATTTTAGAATTTTCTATGTCATTCTTTTTTAATTCCTTTTTTAGGTCTTGCAAAACATTTTCGATATCTACTTCATTTAAATCTTTTGCAGAGATATCTATTTTTCTTTTTTCGTCCCACAAAATGTTAGCTGTATTTGTTATAAATGAATTTTTTAGTTCTTTTAAATTGTCTTCATTTTCTTTTAATTTTTCCTTTAATTTTTTTGAAATTAAATTATATATATTAGTATCAAAAATTCTCCTAAAAATTTCAGTTCTATCTTTACTTTCTGCAAACAATATTTTTAAAAACTCTCCCTGTGCAAGCATTGCTATCTGCTTAAATTGTTTTGCATTAATTCCTAAAATTTCTTCTATTTTAGTATCTACATTCTTTATTCCAGCTACTACATTATCATCAAATTCTAATGATGCATCAGCAGTTTTTTTAGTAAAACCTTCTCCCTTCTTTTTAGGCTTTTCATAAGATGGATTTCTTAAAATTCTATATATTTTATTTTTGTGTATAAATTCTAATTCTACAAAAGTTTCTGTGTCAGGATCTGCAAAATCACTTCTGATCGATTGAATTGGTCTGTTTGACCCACTTACTTCACCAAAAATTGCAAAAGAAATTGCATCAAAAATACTTGTTTTGCCAGCACCTGTATCTCCAGTTATTAAAAATATTCCATTTTCTCCAAGTTTGGTAAAATCTATCGTAACTTTATCCTTATATGGTCCAAAAGCACTAATTGTTAAGTTAATCGGTTTCATGTTTCACCTCCGAAATTATATTCTTAATAATTTCTGTTTCGTTTTCATCTAAATCTATATTATTTTGAGATTTATAAAAATCACAAAACAATTCTAATTCACTTTTCTTTTTTATATTTTCCAGATTTAAAGCTTGTTGCTCTGTGCTACCAGCTGTTTTACTATTTCTTATTTCTAGCTTTAACGTATTAGGATATATTCTTCGTATTTGACCAATAGCATCATAAACAGGCTCTTCGTTAGTAATTACAGCTTTAATATAATCATCTAAATTGCCAGATTCATAATTTTCCTTTTTTATTAGTTCCTCTATTGGTCCTTTAATTTCCCTCATATCACGCAATGGTTCTAATTCAATTAAATTTATGTTAATATTTCCTTTTTCTTTTATCTCTATAACCGGAACAGTTTTATTGTGGTTAATCTCTGAAAATGAGTATTTTAGCATTGTACCTGCATACCTAGCAGTATCTCTTCCTATTTTTTGTGGTCTATGTACATGGCCTATTGCAACATAATCAAAGCATTCGAAATTAGATACATCAACATTTTCTATTCCACCTAATGATAATACTTCTGATTCTGTTCTTTCTGGTTCTACAGTTCCTGCAGTTACAAATTGATGAACAAGTATAATATTTCTTTCTTCTACATCAATTTTTTCTTTTGTTATTATTTTATTTATCGCTGTATTATAGTTGTTTTCTAGGTCATCCTCAAAAAATTGCTTTACCTCTATTGTTTTTACAAATGGCAACATATATATATTCAATTTCCCATATTCATCCTGCAACTCTACTTTTCTTAAATTACCATTATATTTACTTTCTATATATAATCCTTCATCTTCGAAAATTTTGCTTCCAAAAGCTAATCTATCCTTTGAATCATGATTTCCAGCTATTATAAATACTTTTATTTTTAGCTCTTTTATAAGTGTTCTTAAGAAGCTGTCTAGCAAATTAACAGCTTCTGCAGGTGGCACACTTCTATCGTATACATCTCCTGATATTAAGACTGCTTCTATATTTTCTCTTTTTATTATTCCTATAATTTGGTTTAACATATATTCTTGGTCTTCTATTAAAGATTGTTCTTGTAATATCTTTCCCAAATGTAAATCTGCTAAATGTAAAAATTTCATTTTGCCCCTCCTCTGCATAAGGATATCATATTTTATATAAAAAACAAAAGAGGTAAAATTATAAATTTTACCCCCACAAAAGATTATTTATTTAATTTAAATTTATTTAACACAATACCAACTGTATGTACAATTTTAGTTGCATTTTTATTTGCAACACCTTTACCCAACGCTTTACCACCAACTGTTAAAGCAGAAACTAAAGCACTTATTATAAACTGTATATCAAATCTTATTCCAAATTGATCAGTAATTTTTACAGCAATTAAAGCACTAATTGCACCACTTAATACACCACAAATATCACCTATTACGTCTGCACAAATATTTGCAACTTTTGGCGCATTTCTTATTAATTGTATTGATGCTTTAGAGCCTTTTACTTTTTTAGTTGCTTTTGCATGAAATTCATTTTCATTTGCAACAGTTACTGCAACACCTACTATATCAAAAAATATACCTACCAAAATAACTAATACTAATATTAAAACAGCTGGTAATAGGCTAAAATTTGATACTCCATTAGCTGATATGTACGAAAATAACATAGATAAGACAAAAGTCATTATAAATACTTTTATAAACCATTTAATTTCCGAGTTGTCTTTTTTATCTTTCATTCTATTTTTGCATAAAATAAACTTATGCATTTCTCCTTTCTTTATATAAAAATTAAATTGCTGACAAAATTTTTTGTTTTTGATACAGCAATATAATGAAATAATATCAAAGAAGGCAGATAGCTCTGCCTTTTTAATTGTTTTTAATGGTAAAAGCTTAAGTAAATTTTACAGTTTAGGTCTGGTTGAATTTCTCTATTCTTCGCTTAACATTACTGTTAGAACCGTTTCCGTTTAAGAAGAACATCTATATATCACAATAGACACCAGATCACCACTTAAATCTGTACCTTAATCCTTAAACTTCCTTGCTTTTATGTAAGCAAACATTCTAGAAGTTTTCCTTAACATACAAATACTCTTTACTAGTCTTTTTTGCAAATATAATTTCATAATATAAAATAAATTTATTTGGCCAAATAAATTTATTCTTTTCGTATTAATCCCAATATATTCACTCGAGACAAGCTACACTATGTATTTTGTGTCTTGGCACTCAACATAGGTTATACTCAAATATTGCAAAATTAGATATATAATATAGATTTTGTTCCCTATATTTATACTAAATTGCGCTATCTAAGCCTCCACGAAATCAGGGAGTTTTATATATGCCATTATATAATACCCTAATTTCTTTACTCCCTAGCACCACACAAAACTGGCATTTCGCGCAATACTAAGAAACTTCAACGATGTGCTCTTTAGTGGATTTTTAGCCCCACCCTCGTAAAGTTTGTACGACTAGAATAATGCACCATTGATATATATTATACTGGCATTGGTTTATTTTGCCAAATTCAAATAATACTCAATTTTGTCTACTTTAGCTTTCTTTTAAATTTGATTTTTAATAATTCCCTCGTTTTTTATTATTTTAAAGTTTCTCTTCATTTTTCTTGCATTTTTAAAATTTTATTTGCGTTTCTATGTAATATAAAAGTAATATTTATACTTATTGACTAATCAATTTTTTTCAAATAGAATCATATTATAAAAAAATTTTTAAAGGGGGACTTTTTATGGCAGAAAATAATGCTAAAAAAGGTATAAGTGTTTCAACAGTAGTTATTATAATTCTTGCTGTTGTAATCGTACTTATGCTTATCTTTGGAACAGTTTTATTCTTTGTAATGAAATCTGATAAAAACGAAAATTCAGCAACAGTTGCTAACACAAATTCTCAAGTTGTTGCAGAAAATGAAACAAAAGAAGATACTTCATCTTCTAATGAAACTGCAAATACTAGTACAACTAATACTCAGCCAGTTTCTGCTGGTAATATATCTGACGATTGGAAAGATTGTGAGTTTATATTTAACAATAAAGCTTATAAACTATATTTCCCTTATTCAGATTTAAAAAATGATGGATGGACATTTGATCTAGCAGATTATGGATATGCAAATGGCTATGTTATGAATCCAGGAAATAAAGTTTCTGGTACAATAAGCCTAGAAAATCCAAATTTTGATTCTACTGTAAGAATAGGATTCATAAATGATTCTAATACTATTAAAGATATAACAGAATGTAATATCTGGTCATTCGAAGTAGATAATGCTTTCGTAGATGATGATGAAACACCAGCATCTTTTACATTACCAAAAGGTATTCATAATGGTAGTTCTTTACAAGATGTAATAAATGCATATGGTGAACCAAAAGATTCTTATCGTGCAGATAGCTTAGGTTATTGGAATTATACTTATCAAGATGAATATTCAAAATATTTTAGATTAACAATATATGATGATAAAGGTGTTACAGCTTTTTCATATGATGTGTATTAATATAATTGGAAAACCCGAAGGATTAATAATCCTTCGGGTTTTCGTTAAAGAAAATAATCATATATGTTCCATACTGTTTTGCAACAATTGCTGGACCATCAAAATCTTCGACTACCCATATCGGTCTTGCACTACCAATATAGTTTTCATATAGTTCCACCAAATCTTCTTTTTTGATTTTAGATTTTTTTAGTACAGAGAAAATATTTCTATACGTATATCCACTTAGAATTCGATTTGGTAGTTCTGCTACCTCATGTAAGCTTTCGAATAGCTCCTCACTTCCATCAAATTCTTTTGGATTGTTTAGATAGATTTTCTCTTTCTGTGAAACTATATCCTCAAAAATACTTGTTTTGTATGAAGGATACATTTTAAGTACCTCCACAATTTCTTCAACTGATGCGTTACTACTATACCATGCTGTCTTCATTCTTATGTCCTCCTTTCGCATCAACGCACTAGAACAAAATCTACATGAAATAACTTCATTATATATTTGTTCCTTTCCTACTTTTAGTGCGCTAAATATTATAACACATTTACGTTAATTTGGCAACTATTACATTTTTATTAAAATCGTCAATCCCTTTGGTTTAGTATGTGTAGCTTTAATTGTTCCAGAATGCATTTTTACAATTGTTTGTGCAATTGATAATCCTAAACCTGTACCTCCAGTTTCTTTAGAACGAGCTTTATCTGCTCTATAAAACCTATCAAAAATATATTTTATATCCTTTTCGTCAACACCGATGCCTGTATCTTTAATTTCTATACAACATTTCCTATCTTTTGAATATGTTTTTATCTCTATTTTATCGCCGGCTGTCGTATACTTTATGGCATTATCCAAAATGATTATAATTAATTCGATAAGTTTATTTCTATTACCTTTTATTGCTCCATTATAATTTAAATCTAATATAAATTCTTTATCTTGGATATTTGCTAATTCTTTATATGGAAGAGTAACTTCTTCTATTAATTTATCAATATAAACATCACTTTTATCAATTTTATAATTTCCTTCATCTGCTCTTGCTAAATCCATTAATTCTTTTATCATCTTAGTAAGCCTTTTTGTTTCTTTTAATGTCAAATTTATATCTTCTGATTTATCAATTATTTTTGCATTTGGACTCTTTAACAACAATTCCTGTTTGGCTTGAATAATTGTAAGTGGTGTTCTAAGCTCGTGAGAAGCATTCTGTACAAATTCTGTTTGCTTGTTATACATCTTTACTATTGGTTTTATATTTCTTTTAGATAAAATATAGCTTACCACTATCGAAATTAAAATTAATATTATGGTTGCTAAAACAAGTATGCTTATTATGTTAGACATAGTAGTTGTTTCGCCATCTATATTTATTAAAATTTGCATATATTTTTGACTGCCATCTGCATTAATTTTAATATTTATAGCTCTATAATTATATATATTATTAATTTTTAAGTTATAAATATTATTCAAATTGTTTTTATCAAATTTTATATCATCAGAAAAATCAGCCAAATTTCCCAAGCCTTGTGTGTCTTCTATTTCTCCATTCTCATCTTTTATAATATTTATTAATCTAGGACTAAAATCTTCATCTTCTAGTTCCCTACCATTTCTTGGTTCTTTGTTATCATTATTTGGTCTACTTAAAAATATTCTTTCTGAATTTTTTAATTGTTCATCTACATTTTTTAACAAAGAACCTGTTACCTGGTTATAGATTATAATATCAAATAATAATAGTATAATCGTAAATATTATAAAATTAATGATTGTATTTTTTACTAAATTTCTTTTTATATATTTTTCCGTTTCCATATTTCTCCTAATCAGTTAGCATATATCCAACACCACGAATTGTTTTTAAATATTTATCATAATCATATTTTTTTAATATTTTCCTTAAGCCACTTGCATATACTTCTACAACATTTGTAGTGGTATCAGAATTAAAACCCCAAATTTTATCAAATATTTGTTCTTTTGTTATTATCGTGTTCTTATAGCTAATTAAATATTCTAATATATCAAACTGTTTCCCCTGTAAGTTTACTTCTTATCCATTAATTTTTACAGTTCTACTATTTAAATTCATTTCTAAATCCTTGAAGTTTAAACTATTTAATTTATAATTTCCTTTTGTTCTACGTATTATTGCACTAATTCTTGCTAAAAGTTCTTCACTTTCAAATGGTTTTACTAAATAATCATCTGCACCAATCTTTAATCCTTTTACTTTGTCGTTAATATCGTCCCTAGCTGTTAAGATTAAAACAGGAGTAAGTATTTTTAGCTCCCTTAGTCTTTTTAAAACATCATATCCATTCATTTCAGGAAGCATTAAATCTAAAATTATTAAATCATATATATCTAATTTAGCTGCTAATAAACCACTTTTTCCATCATATTCTTGATATGTTTCGTAATCCTCTTGTAGCACCTGTTTAATTGTTTCTGATAATATTTTATCATCTTCTACAATTAAAATCTTCATAACATCCACCCACTAATTATTATATTTTTACAGTAGCTGACATACCTATTTTTATATCAGAACTATTTTCAAATTCTATTAATACAGTAAAATTTCCATTACTAGCTGTACTACTAATATTGGTTATATTTCCAGTTACGCTTTCATCCAATGAAGTAATAGTAATATCAGCTGGTTGACCTATATATATTTGATTAATAATATCTTCACTAATATTCATTGTAACTTGTAATCTATTTGTTGAAGATATATTAATATAATTGTCATTTTTACATATAGTTCCAATATCTGGAATATTTATTTCATTAATAACACAATCGTAAGGAGCTGTCAAATATTCTCCATTTGTATATTTTAAAATAGCTTCACCTTGTTTTATACTTTCATTTGTTTGTACATAAATTTCTTCTAAATAATATGTTGCATGTAAAGAAATATTTTCTGTTAGTGCTGATTGTATCTGTGTTTTACTTGTAACAATAGTCTCGTTTTCAGCAGTAGCTTCACCACTAACAGCTTCGATATTACTTTCTTTCATATTAAAATTATTCTCTGTTTTGCTATTATATTTTAATAACATTATTCCTAAAATAATTATTAATAAAATTATAATAATTATTTTTATTTTATCTATACTTTTCACTTTATTCTCCTTCTTGGCTTGTAACATATATTCTGTAATTTCTTATGCTTCCATCTTCGGCAGTTACAGTAACTAATATTTTGTTTGTGCCTACATTTATCTCTTCGTTCCCATATATTTTAACTGTTGATTTTTCTTCTTCTGGTACTGCAACAGTTGTTAAACTGCTTACATCATTATTAACAGTTAAAAAGTATGTTTCATTGTCTTTATTAAAACTTTCGGTAAAATCATATCCAGTTACATATAAATCTGATAAATAATTATTACTAGAACCATTATATGTTATAGTTTCAGCATTTTGTCTTTCGTTTGTGCCATTACTAAAGCTACTTTGAGTAGACATTTTTACATTTTGTGAAAAATTATCTTGTACTTGTTCTTTCTCATTATTTTCATTATTTATGTTTCTATCATTTACATTTACATTTACATTTTCATTATTATTACTTGGCGTAATTTCGTTTAATTCATTGTTTTCTTCTGTTTTATCTACTATTTTTATTTCTACTACTTTTAAAATTTCTTCTTCGCTCTCATTATTTTTTATGCTTATATTAAAAACTATATTGTCACCAATATTATAATTTTCTGGGATTTTATATGATAAAGTCAATTGGTTTAAAGTAGTAGTTTCTTTATCTATATTTATTTGCACATTATCCGAATTTTTTGTAACTTCTAATTCATCTGTTTCTTCTAATTGATCCATATCTAAATCTGATTCTACTGTAACTAAGAAATTACTATATTCTATTTTTTCTATATTTAAAATTATTTCTATGTTTTCTGTTATATCAACTTCACTATTTTTTGCAAATACAATTTCATCTTGTTCATTTTCTGCATAAACAAAACTTATACTAAAAAATAACAACACAATTAAAAAAATACTAATTAATTTTACTTTTTTCATACTTCCTCCTTTACTCTGTATGTAAAGCATCTATCGGATTTAGTTTAGACGCTTTATATGCAGGGAATATTCCAAATAGTAATCCAATCATTACACTAGAGAAAAATGCAATTAAAATAATCCAAATTTCTGGAACAAAATTATATCCCATTTGATTTAATAGCATTCCTATTCCAACTCCAAGTCCAATTCCTATAATTCCACCAACAATACATAATAATAATGCCTCTATTAAAAATTGAATTAATATATCACTTCTTTTGGCTCCTAATGCTTTTCTTATACCTATTTCTTTAGTCCTTTCTGTTACAGAAACAAGCATAACATTCATTACTCCAATTCCTGCTACAATTAAAGATATACTAGCTATTCCTCCAAGCATTATAGATAATGAATTATTTACCTCATCCATTGTACTTAACATAGAATCTTGAGAACTTACAGAAAAGTCATCTGTAGTTAATCCTAATGTCGAAATAATATAACTTTCCACTCTACTGCTTACATTCTCTATTTTGTTTTCGTCTTCCACCTTTATATATACATTATTTATTGTTGTATCTGAATCTAAATATTTTGCAGTAGTAAAAGGTATTATTACCATACTATCTATATCATTTCCCATAGAACTACCTGTAGCAGTTATAACACCTATTACTGTATAATTATCACCATCTATTTTGATACTATTTCCTGCTACTGTATCATTTTCGAATAATGTTTCTGCAATATCACTTCCTAATAAGCAAACTTTACTATTATTGTCCAAATCAATAGTAGATAGCAATCGTCCTGAACTTATTGTTAAATTCATTACTTCCATATACTCATTTGTTGTTGCAATTATATTTGCTCTACCAGATGAATTTTCACCGTGTGTGACTGTTCCACTTACAGTTTTGTAAGGAGCTGCAGCAGTAATATCTTGAATATTTTTTAACTCATCTATATTGTCATATTCTAAACTAGTATCAGATGAAGTTATGTTTAATGTTAATACATCTGCTCCTAAAGATTGAACTTGAGACGTAACCTGATTGCTCGTTCCAGAACCAATTCCAACCAAAATTATTACAGATGCAATACCTATTATTAAACCTAGCATTGTTAATATAGTTCTTAATTTGTTCCCATTAATATTCTTTATTGAAACTTTTAAAATGTTTAAAAATTTAGTCACTTTCTGCCTCCTTATATAGTTTTCCATCTGATATTTTTACAATTCTTTTTGCCCTTTTTGCTACTTTTTCATCATGAGTTATTAGAATAATGGTTTGACCTTGTTTATTTAACTCTTCCAATTGATTCATTATATCTACACTAGTTTTAGAATCTAATGCACCTGTTGGTTCATCTGCTAATATTATATCTGGATTACATGAAAGAGCTCTTGCTATTGCGACCCTTTGTTGCTGTCCTCCAGAAAGTTGTGTTGGTAAATGTTCTTCTCTACCTTTTAGTCCAACTTTTTCTAGTAAGGTATATGCAATTTTTTTAGACTCCTCATTCGTATACCCTTTATATATTAATGGTACTTGAATATTTTCAAAAGCTTTTAATTTTGTTAATAAATTAAAGTTTTGAAATATAAAACCAATTTTGTTGTTTCTTAAATTTGCAAGTTTATTTTCACTTGCATTATTAACTTCTATATCTTCTAAAATATACTTTCCACTATCTGGAACATCTAATAATCCTAAAATATTCATTAATGTTGATTTTCCAGAACCAGACGGACCTATTATAGAAACAAACTCTCCCTGCTTTACTTCGAAATTAATATTATCCAATGCTTTAATTGTTTCTTCTCCCATTTTAAATGTTTTTGTTATATTTTCTAATTTTATCATTATTAATTTCCTCCTTGTGGCATTCCTTGGCCTGTAGGTCCTCCACTACCCATATCTGGCATTTGTCCTCCGCCTGTTCCTTGCTCTCGTGTCATCATTCCACCACTTGATTGACCTCTACCTTTTGTACTTTCTTCCTCTGTACTTGTACTTCTAATAGTACTTTCTGTTGTAGTGGTTGTTATTTGTATTGTGTCGTTTTCTTCAACTCCAGATAATATTTGTACATATTCATCATCAGCAATTCCTAGTTCTATTTCTACTTCTTCTGTTTCGCTATTATTTACTACAGTTATATAATTCTTTCCATCCTTTGTTGTAACAGCATTTATTGGAACTGCCACTACGTCTTCTGCTTCTTCTAATATTATGGTGCTAGAAATTGTCATACCAAGTTTGGCATTGCCATCATTTTCGAATGATACTATTGCTGAAAAAGTAGTGCCACCATTAGAATATGTTCCTACTGAATCTATTTTTGTTATTGTTCCAACATATGTTTTAGTTTCATCAGCAGATAAACTAATTTCGACTTCTTGACCTTCTTTTACTTCTTGAATTTCATTTTCACTTATAGATAACGTACTTTGTAGTTCTTTTAAGCTTTTAATTTCTACATAATTACTTGAAGTACATTTGCTATCTGCTTCTGGAACAGCTGTACTGGAAATCACACAATCATATGGTGCTACTAAATATGTTCCATTTGTGTATTCGAGTATATTTTCTCCTTCATAAACAGTATCATCTGCTTCAACACATAGCATTTCAAAGTATTTTGTTGTATCCAATGCTAACTGTTCTGTTACTGCTGTTTGTATTTCACCCGAAGCAGTTAATTCTTTTTTTATTGTGTGCTTAGATACTGTTTCTTCTGTTGTAACAGTTGTTGTTGCTGATGTATTTGTATTTAAACCAATCTTTCTACCTATAAAAAATGCTATTACAGAAAATATTAATATTAGCACTATTATAAATAGTGCTTTTTTTACTTTTTTCATTTTATCCTCCTATTACTATGATTCACTAGTTTGATTTTCTACATTATTTGGATTTCCCATATTTCTTCCTCCTGATATAGAGTTTCCATCTGGTGGTTCTCCCATTTGCCCTTGGCTGTCTCCTCGTTCCATTCTTCCTTGGTTTGAAGAATTATTTTGCAATACTAGAAAAATTCCTGTAGCTAATATTGCTCCTATTAAAATTCCTATTACTAATGTTAATAATTCTTTTTTCATTTCTTACCTCCTAAAATCTTTTCGCGCTAATTATAAAAACATATAATTAAAATTACCTTAAAAAAATGTGAACTTTTTGTGACCACCAGAATTTTTAACTAGCAATTATAATCAACTATGTGTTTATTAAACTAAAACATCCACGTAAAAAAGCGAATAGAGACCCTAAGTCCCTATTCGCCCTTTGGCATACTCTTTTATAACTGCAATAATCATAAGCAAAACCGCTATTGAAATTACTGCGTATAAATATTTAAGAGTATCAATTTCTACAATCTTATCAATTATTTGACAGTCGGGTGTCATCTCACAACTAACTTGTTCCCCCTCGTTTCCTGTCACTTCTAAAATAAGATTGCCATAACGATCCGTTTTGACGGTATATTCTTTAACCGCTTCCGGATCTGGTGATATTGGATGTCCTGCTTTCTGTACTTCATAGCAAAAATCCTTTACATCACCATAGTTTAGGTTTGCTTTCCTATTGAACAATACCAGTGAAATCCCAAATATTACTACTAATCCCACTAGTATCATCATGGTCCGCTTTTTCATAGAATCACTCCCTCTGATTCCTAGGTAGAAAGCTTTTAATAAAGCATCGCTTTCTGTGGTTTACGGAGTAACAACTAGATTATATCATATATTGTCAATCTTGTATACATAATATTTTTGCCACTTTTTGACAAATCTTTACAATATAGTACTAAAAAAGCAGCTATAAAGTACATATTTTTAAGCTGCTTTTTGTTTTAAATATATGATGTTTCAACTTTTATGACCGCAAAGTATTTTTTATCTTTTTCATGAATTTTTTGTTGAACATTTTTTATAATTTCTTCTTTATCATATTCTTTATCTCTTGGAACTACTAAATCAAAAATTAAATTAACTCTTTTTCCTCCATCTGTCATTCTAAAATCATGTATAGAAAATTCTGGATTTAATTCTTTTACTATTTTTTCCGTAAAATCCCTCATACCATTTATTTCTTTATTATCAACAACTATTGGATCCATATGTATTGTTGTAATACAATTAAATTTTTCAAATAAATCCTGTTCCATTTGATCAATTATATCATGAACTTTGCAGATATCTCCATCTGCTGGAACTTCTGCATGGAAAGAAACGATTTTCCTTCCAGGACCATAATCATGAACCATAATATCATGTATTCCAGAAATCATATCATATTTTTTAGCTTCTTCTTCTATATCTTTTATAAACTCTGGATCTGGCTTCATTCCCAATAATAAGTCTACTGTTTCCTTAATTGCTTTATATCCAGTAAATAGAATAAATACAGAAACTATTAAACTTGCATAACCATCTATTGATATTCCACATAATTTAGCAACAACTGCTGATATTAAAACAACTAATGTTGATATAGAATCTGAAATACTATCATATGCATTTCCTTTAATAGCATTAGAATCTATTGTTTTGGCAATCTTTTTATAAAATAAAAATAACCATAATTTTGTAAGAACTGCTATAACTAATATTATAATTGTAACATTATTTACTGCTGGAAGCTCTGGATGTATTATCTTATCTATTGAACTTTTTAATAATTCAAACCCAACCATTAAAATAATTATATCAACTATAAATGCTGTTATATATTCCATTCTACCATGTCCCCATGGATGGTCTTTATCTATTTTCTTTTGAGATATTTTAAATCCTATCATTGTTACTACTGAAGATCCAACATCTGTAATATTGTTTAACGCATCAGATATAATAGAAATTGAATTTGCAATTATTCCTATAACAAGTTTTACTATTGAAAGTAAAATATTAACTACAATTCCTGTAGCACTCGAAAGCATTCCATACTTTCCTCTTGTTTCTAAATTGCTAACATCATTATCTTTTATGAATAATTTTATTAATAAATTTGTCATTTTGTTTCCCTCCATTTTTGTGCTAACTAGTTATACCATATTTTATTTTTTTATACAAGAATATATTAATTAAAATTGTTAGTTTAATAGAATGCGCATAAAAACCGCTGTTATATTTAAATAACAGCGACTAAATTTAAATATTAAAATCTTGCATCACTATCAGGACTATCTAAATCTTGTAATTCTTTATATAATTCTTCTGTTCGTGCTTGTTTTGCTCTTTCTATTCTTTTTCTTTCTTGATACTGTGCTCTTGCTTTACGTACAGCAGGCATATTATGTACATAGGTTCCTATAAAATTATCAAATTTTTTTCCAAAACTTCCATCTGGGTTAGTTTCTATTCCACCAACATAATTACCACAAGGCACATCTGGATTGTCTATTAATCCTTTTTCGATATATGATTTGACTCTACTTCTATTTAATAGCTCTACCATTACCCAACTAACATATTCATCATTCGTTCTTAGCAGAGTGGGTTCAACTTCCATCCTTACAGTCCATCCTCTATGTCTTGAATCATTGTTGTCAAACATTATTGTATCACCTTGATTATACCAACTAACTTTTCCAGTATACACCTTATATCCATTTATATTTTCTGGTATTGTTTCTAATACTAGTCTTGTAGAATCATAAGGTTTTCTAATGTCTGGCTTTTCCATATAATCTATTTGTAATTTTCCATCATCTGTTATTTCTCTTAAAACATGTGCTGCTTCATTATCTGCTTCTGGATCATTATAACGTGTTACCTTTTTGGTCTTTTTTCTAAATAAATCTAAAAATCCCATTTATATCACTCCCTAAATCCTATTTCATATATTTATTCACCTTGTTGTAATTCAACTTCTGCATTAGTTCGTTCTTTGGTCTCTATAGATTGTTTCCTTTTTCTTTGTGATGAAACAATAGTTATAAGGAAAGGATTTATTTTCCCTGACAATATACCTGACATTCTTTGTCTCCAATTTTTAGTATGATATATTCTAACAGGTCTTCTTTGTTCTATTCTTTTATTTAATTGTTTTTTAGTTGTTTTCTCATGTTCTACATATTTCACAGGTCTTGCTTTTTCTCCTGATGGAGCTTTTAATTCTCTTGCTAATGGAATGTTTTCTAATTTTTCTTTACTTTTCAAAAATTCTTCTAATTGTTCTGTAGGCACAATAACTGTTGCATCACCATATGAGTATCGCTTTCCTCCATCTTTATCTTTATTATAAAAACACTCTAAAATTGCAAAATCTTTTTTAGGATATATAAATATTGCATGTCCTTCATATGCTTTCCCTTTTGTTCCCCTATATGCTATTGGTTGTTCATCATAACTATAAAATATTGCTTTCTTTTCTTCAGGTGATATAAAATTTATCTTATATTTTGCTAATTTATCGATTTGTGGAGGATCTTCTTTTTCTATTAATTCGTCTGGCTCTCTTACTTTTTCAAATAATTTTTTAACTGTTAAATCTCCTTCTTGAAATTCATCTAATACATCGTCCTTAACTTTAAAGTTATTTGGAAGAACTAGCTTTCTAAGTTGTGCAACATCTGAACTTAATTCCTTCGCTGAGTATGAAACATATTTATATTTACCGTCTCCTTTTGTTTCTAATTTTCCATTAAATTTTATTTTTCTAGAATCACCTAATAAATTTGATACTTCACTTAATTGGTTAAAAACTACTTCTATACTTTGTACTTCAGTTTCAGAAAGTTCACCATTTGTAAGATTTTTCTGAATAAAATTTTTAAATCTATATCCTGCTATTAACAACCAATTATCAATATTTAATTTATCTTTAAATCTTCTCATGTCTTCCATTATTTCTGATACACTGTTCATTCTAAATTCCATATTATTATCTGGATTATTATCTAAATCAACATCTGGAGTATTTCTAATTGCATTGGCAAGTGCTTTATATTCTACTAATTCAGCTAAACGATTAGGTAATATTTTCCTTAAATCTGAAGTCATTAAAATTCCTACTAGATCCATAAATAAATTTTCATCTTCAAAAATTTTATCATATTTTGGATTTCCTAGTTTTACTTCTTTTGCCTCAGGTATCAATCCTTTTGAAGAAGAATATTCTACAACTTTTGATACACCATTTTTTTGAGCTAACATGTATATAGTTGTATTAGGTCTATCTTTTAATAGATCTTTTATTATCGAAATGTATTTTTGTAATTCCTGTTCTTCCAAAGGCATATCTTTATAACAGGCTAATTGATAAGTTAAATATTTATTCATATCTATATATTTTTCATTTCTTTTAATAAAGTCCTTGTATACTTGTGAATTATTTTCTACAATTTCTGTCATTCCTGATTTTACTGCTAATTCACTTAAATCAACTCTTCCATTACTTATTACATTTAAGTTTTCAACACTGCATATTACTTGAGGGAATAATCTTAATAAATCTTTTAATTTTATATCACTCATCTTCTTTTCCTCCATTAATACTATAGTTGATTATACCATAATTTTCTCATTTTGTAAATTTATGTAAACGTTACAATTTGTTGTATATTCTCGTAATAATGCAAAAACAGAAACCCATATGGTTCCTGCCTACAAATTATATTTCTTTCTATTTTCTTTTGTTGCAAAACCATCCTTATCTGTAACTTTATTTAAAAATGTAAATCCATCTAGGTGGTCACATTCGTGCTGAATAAGTCTAGCAAAAAATCCATGTATCTCCTTTTCTATTTTTTCACCTTGCTCATTATAATATTGTAATGTAATATGTTTAAATCTTTCAACTTTACCAGCTATTGAAGGTACACTTAAACAAGCTTCAAATTGTATATCTGTTTCATCTGATGATTTATCCCATTTTGGATTTATCATAGCAGTTAATGGGATATCTTCTGCCTCATTATATCTTACATTTTCCTTTTTGGCTCCAACTACTATAATTCTTTTGTTAATACCAATCTGTGGTGCAGCAATACCAACTCCCACCCCATCTTCGAGAGTTGATTTTAAATCATCTATAATATCTAAAACATCATTATTTATATTTGTTATATCAACTTTCTCTGACATCTTATTAAGTACTGGATCTCCTACTTCTCTTACTTTTATTATTTTTCCCATAGTTTTCTCCTTTAATTCTATTTATTAAATTATATCATTTTCATAAAAAAAAGCAAAGAACGGTATCGTTTCGCATTACAATACCGTTCCTCGCTTTTAATACAGATGACCCTCGATAGAATCCCCTTCAAGCATCCATGCCAAATGTGGATACATAAAAAGCTCGCTGTCTTTATATGGCATGGCGCCCTGAAACTCTTCGTAGTCATCTCCTGTGTCAATGTCTGAGATAACCCAGTGTTTGTTCTCGTCCAATCTTAACTTCCTCAAAACCGGTCCAGCAGGATTCGGAAATGCATATGGGTTTAAGAACCAAAAACCTTCTTTTCCATCTAAAAGTTCCTGTTTGTTTAATAATTCTTTAAGTGGCACAGTTGGTGCACTTAAAATTGCTTCAACTTTCTCTGTTTTCATTTTTTTCCTCCTGTATTATTATGAAAACATTGTATTTCTAGTTACATTTACAATTATAGCCATTTTTATAGATTATGTAAAATACAAATAAGTAATGCAGATATAACCAATTGTTATACCTGCAAAAATTCATTTTTCATTATTTTAATTAAATCTTTTAATTCTTTAAACTTATTTTCTTTATTTATATATATACCAAATTCCATTGGGTCAAACTCAAAATCTGTTTTTAAGATAGCTAATTTATTTTCTTTTAATTCATCTTTTATGTATTCTTTTGTTATAAGTCCAATACTATCTTCAGTTTTTAGAATTCCAAGCATTGTTGTATATGTAATGTTTTTAATATTTTCCATGCCATCTGTTAGGTTTAATTCTTTCATTAAATTTATAGTAGTAATTGATGTTCTCTTTGGAGTATATATCTTTTCTTTTGCTAACTCCTTTTTATTAAAGACCTTATCTTTATATTTAGAATTCGTATTAATTACAAATATATCGTGCAATAGGCCTAATTTAATAAATTCAATCTTGTTTGTATTATATACACTTTCATCAACCTTTTTAGAAAGTACAATGTCAAGTTTTTGATTTTCTAACATATTTAACATATCATTAAATGTTTCATTCGTTACTTCTATTTGGCTAGTTGGATTTAATTTATAATATTCCGCAATACATTTTCCAAACATTCTACTAAGCATTGTAACATGTGAACCTAAATTTATATTTCTGCTACTTCTAAATTTTCTTTCTGCGTTATAAATTTTTATTATAGGTTCGCCTACTTCTTTGTATAATTCTCTACCTTTATCTGTTAGCTCCATTCCATATTTATTTCTTTTGAATAAAGTAACGCCTAATTGTTCTTCCAAATTCTTTATATGCTTTGTTACTGCTGGTTGAGATATATTTAGTTTTTCACTTGCTTTAGTTATATTCTCTTCCTTTGCCACAAAAACAAATTTTTTATATAATTCTAAATTAATCATATCAAATCCCCACACTTTAATTTTTTTACTTTCTTAAATAAATCTTTTTCTTTCTTCGTTATTGATCTCTCTTCTATACTTCCATTGTTGCATAATTTAACTTTTATAAAGCCACTAGAAATGTTAGGATGTCTTAATATTCTAGCACCACTATTATCTATTTTATCTCTTGAAATTGCTATATAAGAAAATTTTTCGTCTTCATATGGTACATCTGCATCTTTTACAAATTTATGAACTTTACTTCGTTCTACTCTAACTGTAGAATGGCACCAATCATCTACTGGCAAACTACATTCTGTCTGACAAGTACATGGTGCTATTATATTCAAGTTACTTTCTATTGCTAACCTTTGTACTTTTCTTATATTATTGAATCCTTCTGGAGTTCCTGGTTCTATAAATATTACTAACATGTTAAAAGCTTGTAAGATTTCTTTTATTACTTTTTCTTTGCTCGCTTCTTTAAGCTCATTTATCATATACGAAGTTATTACTAAATCTGCTTTATCAGTAATATTGCTTTGAACAATATCTTGATTTTTCCAATTTATATTGTTATGACCTTCCAATAATTTTCTAGCCATATTCTCCATTTCTTTTTCACGCTCTATGCAAGTAATTTCTTCTACATCTATATTGCTAAGAACAGCCCATTCACCCGCTCCAGTTCCAGAACCTATATCTAGCACTGTTTTTACATTAGGATTATATCTTTTTAAAGTCTCTTCTAGTGCCTTATTAATCGCACAAAAAGTAGCCGGCATCCTAATAATAGAATAAGCAAGAACCTCTAGATTTTTATTTAATAAACTTTGCCCTGTTCTTTTAGCATTCATATACCTATCACTTAAAATTTTTGCAGTATTCTTTAAATCTGTCAGCTTTATATTATTTATTTCATTTGCTATTTTATCTTCTAATTCATCCGGTATTCTCATTATTCCTCCATTTTATGAACTTTAGGGACGGAGCTTAAAGTTCATTTTTTATGTTACCTTTTTGAACTTTTAGGACCGTCCCCTAAGTTCAAGCTTGATAAAATAAATTTTATTACATCATCATCTTTTGCATTTTTATTTTTGTACTCATCTTTTTCTTCTCTAGTTAAATCTACAAAATATTTACCAGTGTCTGGCAATACACTTATAGAGTCTAAAGGATAACCTTCATTTAAAATTGGTGATGGTTTTCCTACAAAATAAAAATCTCCTTTTGACCAAGTAAAAGTTTGTACATCTTTTCCATCATATATAGCCATTCCATAAACCCATTTTGCTTTTAAATTCTTGCCATATTTTTTTACTAACCCTGTATAGTATTCTATCATTTCTTCATCTGATAGTCTTTTACCATGAACTCTTCTTACATGTGTTCCTGGTTGATCTGCTTCATCTATATCTTCTATAAAAAGGCTATTGTCCATACCAATAGTTGGTACTTTTACAAATTCATAATACCCTTTAGCTTTTATTATGGCATTTTCTATGGAATTTTTTCCATTTTCTTCTACAGAATCAGCTATATTTAAATCTGTTAATGTTTTTAAATTAATCCCATTTTCTTCTAGTCTATTAGCATATATTTTTACTTTTGCTGGATTGTTTGTCGCAAATAATACTTCCATTTTTTTCTCCTATCTTAATCCTTATAATTCCAAATTCCTAAATGTCCTTTTGCTTGTATTGGTTCTATTTTTCTTATATCTTTTAACACCCAAGCATATCTACCAACAGCATATTCCCCACACTTATATTCTGTTGGATTTTCTGTTTTTATTTTATTTATAAATTCTTCATCCATATAAATACAATCTACTAAATTACATTTTGCAATTATATATCCATATTTTATATCTTTATCTTTTAATAAATTAACCAGTTCTTGTATTCTTTCGTCATTTTTTGGAATCTTTTTTAAACTAGTATGAATGTATAACTCGCCTCTATAGTTTGTTTTCCAACTTCTTGTTTCGATATATTTTACTTTTTCTTTAATTAAACTTCCCCATGGTTCCATTAGTGATAAAACTTTCATTTACATCTACTTCCTAATTTATATATTTACAGGGATTTAAGGAACGTCCCCAAATCCCTACCAAAATCCCTATCTAAAATCCCTAACTAAATTTTGATTAATAATTTGTAGTTCTTGTTAAATGATATGGTCTTTTTGGTAATTCCTTATTCTTTGACATAAGCCAAATATAATCATTTAATTCTATTGCATTTACTTTGTTGTTTAATAATCTTTTTATTTCATCTATTACATATATCACTGTTGCTCTAATTTCTACTTCATATTTTGAGTTTTCTTTTATTTCTATTTTATTATCAACTATATTTGCCAGTTCTACATTGTATTTTACTAAATTTAGTGCTCGTAAGCCTTGTGGTATTTTATAATCACTGCATCCAACTAAATGTGAGCAGTCTACTTTTATATTTTCTTTCTTTTCCCTTATATGCAAAATATCTGATGTTAATAATTGTGCCAATTTATAAAAATATATTGTCTTCCCTTCATATGTCCTTATATCTTTAAAATCTTCAAAATTATCTATTATAAATTTAAATAATTCTTCATCGTTTGTTAGGTTATATATTGCATTGTAAAAATCTCCACCGAATCTTTCGTTTACAACCTTATTAACATTCTTTATAATTTTAAATCTTTCTTCAAAAAGAGGAATCTCTACATTACCTTTTAGATATTCTTTAAAGTTTTCTTTTGTTAAATTATCAAATGACTTATTTTCTCTTATATATCTTAGCATTGCAAACATAAGTGCCATAGAGCCATCTTCTTTTCCGTTAATTGTTTCTATTTGCCATTTTGGACTTCCCCAAAAAGAAAAGTCTATTGCCTCAAAATATAGTAAAAAAGTTATTATTGTCTCTACATTTTCATCTAATAAATTATATGGGGAATTATACAACCAATTTTTTATATTTACCTCTTGTATTTCATTTGCAAACTTTTTTATTTCATCCTTATTTATTTGAATATATTTTGCATTTTCTATTACATACTTATTTGATTCTATTATTTCATTAAACATCTTATTTGCTCCTTTTGTAGCCTAATTATACAACATGCATAATTAAATATCAATTGATTAGATATTACTCATTTATAACAAAAGAAAAACTTATATAAAAAATTATATAAGTTTTAACCAATTATTTTTTCTATATTTTTTACTCTTGCATCTACAATATTATTATTTTTACCTGTTCCTATCTCGATATTTGGATGAACGTTTGGTCCATGAAAATCACTACCTACAGTTATTATTAGATTATAACTATTCGCAATTTTTTCATATTCTTCCATTTGCTCTTTAGTTTGTCTAGAATGAAAACATTCCATTCCCTCAAGTCCATAACTGATAAATTCTTCTATTTTTCTTATTAGATTTTCTTCCTCTAATTCTAAAGTGTATGGGTGTGCTAATACTGCTGTTCCTCCAAATCTCTTGATTGTCTCAATTACTTCTTTAGGACTCATTTCACCTTTTTCCCTTTTTATACTTTTAAACGGTTCTTGATTTAAATATTTTGTATATGCTTCTTCTTCATCTGCAATATAACCCTTTTCTAGCAAAGCCTTTGCAAATTCTGGTTTACGAATATTTACATTTTTAGCATATTTTTTTACATCTTCTAATGTTATATTAATTCCTAATTCATTAAATTTTTGTATAAATTCATTATTTCTCCTATTTCTATCATCAGTATAACTTTTATATATTGCAATAAAGTCAGGATTTCTATAATCCAAATTATATCCTAGTATGTGTACTTTTTTAGCTTCATTATCTTTAGCTGAAAATTCAATTCCTGGAACTAAACGTAGGCCTTGTCTATTTGCTTCTTCTAACGCCTCATCTACACCACTTGTAGTATCATGATCTGTTATTGCAAATATCTCTAGTCCCTTTTCTTTTACCATTTTTACAACTTCTGTTGGTGAATATTCTCCATCTGAGGCTGTTGTATGCATATGTAAATCTATTTTCATATATTTCCTCCTATCTCTTTAGATAATATATTATACCTTAAAAATATCTAGTTTGCAACGTATTCGTTGACATAACTTATAGTTCGCCTTATAATTAAATTATCTTAATAAGGAGGGCTGAATAATGGATAAAGAATTTTTATTCCAGAAGTTTAATGTTTCTAAGAAAGGAGCTCGTAGTTCAGAATTTCGGAATGCTTTTTCGAAAATAAAAGACTCTATATTTGCCAATGTCAATGCAAGCAATAACCCTGTTTTTGTTTTCGCAACCGGTCCATCCGGTGCTGGAAAAACAGGGTTGGAAGTCAAAATTGAATGCGATTTCCCAGATCAGGAATTTATTACCCTTGATATTGACGAGTTTAGGGTTTATCACCCTGATATCAAGGAAATTTTGTCCGATTATTGGACAATCTCGGCAGACCTTACAACTAGCTTTGCTAAGGATGTTCGGGATGAACTTTTAAATCTTGCTCTTAAGCAAGGTTATAGTGTTATCTTTTCTGCCTCAATCAATCGAGTAGAAAAAGCAGAGAAAATGATTGCAGATATTCCAAAATCATATCAAATTGGATTGTATGCGGTCATAACTCATCCTTTGGAATACAGATTGACTGCAGAAGAAAGATATGAGCGTGAAGTTTTTAGAAAAGACTTCGTTCCAAGATGTCCAGATGAAAACTACATGAAGAAGTGTGATAACTTTTTAAAGATCTTACCGGAACTTGTGAAACTCGTAGATCTTTTTAAAGTATACAGAAGATTGCCATCACTTAATTACTTGCCACTTGAGTTCGTATGTGATGACTATTCTCCTGACCTTTCGGCTCAATTAGAGACACCTCGTCCAAATTATGATGCATATTTTAGCAGATTAGTTTTACTGCTAAATAAACGCACTAATAGAGCAAATGTTACAGAAGAAGAGATACAAAGAATTTTTTCTCTTTATGATATGTACTTTTCGTTCTAACTTGTTCATAATTCTGGCAAAAATGGGACCACAAATAGTTAAACCTATTGTGATCCCATTTTTAATTTTTACTTATTTAATAAAGGCACAAACTTCATTTCTCTTTCGATGAATTTTTGCTTATTATCAAGTAAGTCTTGCATCTCTAATAAATAATCAGTATACTTCTTGTCTGGATAATACATTTTCGCATATCCATCTTTACCAAACTTCTTAGTCAATTTTTTAAAAGAATATTCGATAATCTGTTCTACTGATGGATTTTCGTCAGCGTGCTTATCTGCTTGGTATAAGAAAGAACGTTTTAACATATTCTCTACAGAAGTTTCTCTATCAGCAGAAGATACCAACTTACCATATTCACTTCTTGCCTCATATTCTAGGCTTGCTCTATGGTCAACAATTGCTTCTGCAGTAATTTTAACTTCTTCTGGTTCAAGGAATTTTTGAATTTCCTTATCTGCCAAGAACATCTCACTTGAAACTTGCTCATGATTGTCTGGATCCTTTTTATATCCAATATCATGATAAGCAGCAGTTATTAGTACAATCTTTGGATTCAATGCCAATTTAAACTCTGCCATTATCTCAAAAGATCTTAATATTACTGTTACTATATGATCTCTACCATGACCTCCAATATTGGTATCATATAGAGGTAACACTTTGTCCTCTACATAAGATATTTCATTCTCTATTCCATATACCTCATTTCCAATATACTTAGAAATTTCTTGCTTCAACTCTCTCATTCCTTATACCTCCTTAAAATATTCTTTTAATTTTTGTACAGTGTTTAAACATTGCTGTATGTCTTCATCACTTGCGTTATTTTTTACGTATTCACATGTACCTTTAATTGCTCCTACGCCTTTTCCAAACATTTCCTTATATTTTTTATGACATGGAAAAATCCATACATGTAAATGTTTTGACCTTTCTTCTTGCACTATCGTTACTTCGTGAACTATATTAAGCTCTCTTAATGCCTCTATTATCCTTGCAATATAATCTATCAATTCATGTCTTTCTATTGTATTTAAATTTGCAATAGAATTAACATGACGTTTAGTTGCAATTATAATAAAACCATTCAATGGAATTTCTGTATCAGCTCCAACAGTAATATATTCATCTTCATATATTAGTCCTCCAGGAAGCTCTAATTCTCCTTTAGCAATAGCACAGCTCATACATTCATATTTCCATTTTCTACCAAAAATGTCTATGGCCTCTTTAGTATTGCCAGTAAGCATATCTTCGTTAAAATTATTCATTTTTTCCTCCATATTTGTGTTTTATCACAAGTTAATCAGAAATGCAATAATCTTATAAAGTTATTTTAGCTTCGTCTACATGTCAATATGGCAAAAGAAACACAATAATCGCATTATCATGTTTCTTTTGTTTAGCTCTTCAGTTATTCACACCATGCTGAACTGGAATAGTATCCTCAGTAATTGCTGAAAACACATATCCATTCTCTTTTGCATAGTCTATAATTTCCTGCAAAGCATCTGCTGTTGGTTGATGTCCATATCCATCATGCATTAGTACAACATTTTCGCGCTTTGGTGCAATTCCTGCGATAAAATTGTCGTAAATTTTATTTGCTGTTCTTGCACTTCCAGCATCGTCGACATCAACATTCCAGTCATAATACGTAAAGCCTTCTTGCTCTACTTTACTGGTTGCTGCTGTCATTACACCATCGCAATAGTTCTTGCTGATGGTATTAGATGCTCCTCCAGGGAATCTTATGTATATTGCATTATAATCGAAATCATTCATTACTTTCTTCTGCAATCCAATGAAATTCTCTGTAATTGCATCTACCGACGAATAAATTGTAGCATAACCATGAGACAAACCATGTAACCCAAGAGTATGACCTTCATCTATAATTCTTTGAACCTTACTCTTATCCTCTTCTGAATAATTCACAATAAAAAATGTCGCTTTTACGTTATTCTCTTTAAGAATATCCAGAATTTCTGGAGTAATATCTGATGGTCCATCATCAAATGTTAAATATATTACTCCGGTTGCCTTCAAAATTATTCTTTTTGCTATAGCAATGTTTCCTGATGAATCTGTTGCAGTATACACGAATTCATATTCAGAATCACTAATCTTATGTCTTTCGCGTTTTGCTTTAACATCTTCATCATAGTTGTCAGTTACTATAACCCCAGGATCCAAACTTTCTAAGTTGTTAAAATTATCAACATACAGTGTGCTACCACCCTGCATATCAATAACTGGTGCAGTAGTATCTACTACATTTATAGTTCTTGTAGCAGATTTTAATCCCCATTTGTAAGTTATTTTATATTCGCCTACTTTAGAGGTATCAACATTACCAGTAATTTTAACATCTTTAGAAACATTAAACCCAAGGTATTTTATTGTAGGTTCATCATTAAATTCTGTTCCAACTTCAACTTTGATAGTTTTATCTTCCATTGACAGTGGCGAAAATAATAATATTATTGCTAGTAATGCGATAATAACTCCTACAACCCGTCCGAATCTTATAGACTTTCTCCTCCGTCTTCTTCCTTTAGACATCGCCATATTTATGCTCCCTTTCTGCTGAAAATTATAACGTAAGTAACTACTATCCTCCTCCATAAAAATTATTTTACAGAATTTATCAGCTTTTTTCTGTAGAAATTATATTTTACCACCATATTTTTTTAAAGTAAATATTTTTTATTAAACTATACTTTTTTATTGGTAGCATATAGAAAAACCGAACTTTAGTATACTAACCAAAGTTCGGTTTAAAAATTGTTTTTTATTTTATATTGTTTCACCAAATAATATTCCTTTTTTATTTATAATCTCAAACTTGCCATTATTATATTTAAGTTCTGTAGTAGCTAAATCATCCATTTGATCTAGTTTCTCATCTACTTTAAGAATATTTTTATAAATACTTCTATATACACCACCATGTGTTACAATAGCTATAGTATTTAATTCTTTACTTTTACTTATAATTTCTGTTATGCCCTCTTCTACACGTTTGTCAAATTCATTTATATCTTCTCCACCTAAAAAACTTGTACCTAAATAGTAGCCCGTATTTTTATATTTTGGCATATCGAAAACATAACTAAATATTTTTTTAGCTTTTTCCTTATTTACTCCAGATAAAATTCCATAAGAATTGCATTCTCTTATATTATCTATAATTTCTAAATCTACATTTAACTTTTTATTTAATATTTTAGCAGTATGATATGCTCTTTTATATGGACTCGTATATATTTTTTCTATTCCTAAATTTTCTATTTCATATTGTTCTACTTTTTTGATACCATTTTCACTTAAGTCAAAATCTGCAATTCCACCATAGCAATCTTCTATGTCATCTATTGATTCACTATGCCTTATTAGATAAATTTTCATAATATTCTCCCTTAAAATAATAAATCTAAAATTTCTTCTACACTTAAACTAGTCTCTTCACCTAGCATTTCAACTTTTTTTATTTTTAACTCTTCTAATAATTTGACACTATCAATTTCTTCTTTTATATTTTCTATTCCATAAATCTTCTTTAATATTTCTTTCGCAACAGCTTGGTTAATTTCTTTTGCATATTTTAACATCTGTAGTGTTTTTGCACTTTTACTTCTTAAATATTTTGGATCCAATTTTCCATATGTTGCAAATCTTTCTCTATCTAAAGCATCTGCGTCTTTTAATAACATACATAATTTTTCTATTTCGCTTATTTTATCACTAGGTGCATTGTATTTTTTTACTAAAAATAATATTCCATCTTTATTTAATTTTCCCAATTCTTGTTCTTTATGTTCATGATAGTGTATTACTACTTGTATTATTGGTATATCATCTTCATTTATATTAAATGGATTAGTTAGATTTTTTGTAAAATATTCTCCTGCAAGTTTAGCTCCTGCTTCTGCATGTTCATTTTCTCCATCGTTTCCATTTCTACCACAATCATGAAAAGCTGCTGATACTAATAATAGTTTCATCTCTTCTTCTGTTAATTTTTCTTCTTTTCCTAGTAAATATGAAAACAAAACAACTTTTGCTATATGTTCCATAGAATGGAATCTATTTTTAGCATAAAAACCTGTATTGCTGACATTTTTTATTATTTTAGCTATTTCTTGTTTTGAATTATCTGTTAAATCTGTTTTAGGTATATCTTTTTCTATTATTTCTACTAAAATTCCATCTGGATCTTTTATAAAGAAATATGGCTTGCCTAATCTCCCAACATTTATAGTTACTTCATCTGCAATTTTGTTTTCCAACACCCATCTTCTAGCCTTTTCAATATTAGATACACCTAAAGCAAAATGCTTTGTACCAAGTACAGGTAGATCTGTTGCTGTAGAATTAGCAGTTTCAGGTAACTCTATATAATTTTTATAGCAAAATATTTCTAATATAAAATCATTTAATTTTAACATTCTTATTTTTATGCTCTCATCTTCTGCATCCCAAGATTTAAATTCTTTAAATCCAAATCTTTTATAAAAATCTATACTTTTTTCTATATTGCTTACACTTATTGCAACATGTACTACATTAAACATTTTTTCCTCCTTTTTGATTTATCAATATTACTATTTTTCTTGTATTATATATTTATCATAACCTCTTTTTACGAGCTCTTCATATGCTTGCCATACTTTAATAGGTATATCCACTTTAACTTGCCACCCTAATTCTGGATACACTTTCATTCGTTGAATATCTCCTACTAAAACATCAATCCATTCTTTAGAATGAGTTTTATAGTATTCTTCACATGATACTTCACTTGTAATAAAAATACCCTTCATTTCCGGAAGTATTTTTCTAAATGTAGCATCATTTCTTCTTGCATCATATGGTTTACAGACAATTAAACATGTTTGTATATTTAACCCTACATCTTGCATAAGTTTTTTAGCAAATCTAAAATTATCTCCAGTATTTGTAGATTTATTCTCTATGTATATGCTTTCTTTTGGAATTCCCTTTTCTATTGCAAGTTTTGCAAATTTGTCTGCTTCTGTTTCATTCCATATGTTTTTAGTTATTTTTCCAAAACCCCCGCAAAAAATAATTTTGTCAGAATAATTTTTGCAATATAAATCTACTGCAATATCTACTAAACTTGTATCTTTGCATCCTAGTACAATTATACAATCTGATTTCTCAGGTCGTTGTTTTAAATCCATGTAATCCCATAGAATTTTTATTAGATCTAATTCTTCCATATTATTCTTCTAAAAATACCTCTTTCATTATATTTTTATATCTTAATATCATAACTTCCTATAAGACTTTTTCACTTTCTATATCGAATGATGGTGTACACATAATCGCAAATTTAACATTTCCATCAATGCTGTGAGGCATATTAATAGGTATTTCTATAAAGTCTCCTTTATTAACTTCACTTACTTCTTCTCCTATTTGTACTTTCGCAGTTCCTTCTAATATAAAATAATACTTATTACTTTTTGTATTGCAGAACGTTCCATGAAATCCATTCAATTCACCAATAACAAAATCTATTGGCATATCCTTTACAGGATATAAATCAGTGATTTGCATATTATCTCCAACATTTCTTTTTTTAGCTTCATTATATTTATAAATCATATTTTTCTCCTTTCTTTTTTATGGCTTTATATATTTTCTCATGACCTTTTTCATTTGGATGTATTCCATCATCGGAAAAGTCAGTTTGTTGTAATACATCAAACAATTTTAAATATTGAACCTTATTCGTACTACAATAATCCTCAAGAGCAATATCATATTTTTTTATGGTATCATTAAAATACATTTCATTATCATTCCATAAAATCGGAGTTGTACGTTCTTCAATTACCTTTGTCAATCCTAGCATTAGAATGTTGTTTGTATATGTGGTTGCGATAGCAATAATTTTGCTAATATTACTTATAAATTCTTTTATATTTATTGACTCTTGTTGCTTATTTTTAATATAGATAGTATCATTTATTCCAATGCCAACTATTATTGTATTAGGAGTTCTAGGTTGTAATTCTGTATCAAGCCTTTTTAATAATCCTGCTGTTGTCTCTCCAGGAATTCCGAGTCCATATACATTCTCTACTTGATTATTTTCCTTTAAATCTTCCCTTAATCTATTTACATATCCGTGTTTTTCTTCATCCCACGCACCATAGACAATACTATCTCCTAAAATGCATACATTTCCTTTTAAATTAAACATTTTATCTCCTTCAGAAAAACTTTTATCTTTTATAATCGGGATTATAGGAACGTCCCCAAATCCCGATTGGTCCTTATTAATCCCTATGCCATTTCTCTATAATATCTTTAGGAATTTGTAAACTACCTTTCCCAGACCCTATTTCTATGTCTGGTTTTGGACTTCCATGATAGTCACTTCCACCACTAATATATAAATTATTTTTATTTGCATATTCCTTTAAAATATTAATTCTATTATCTTCTTCTGCTGAAGGATGATAGCATTCTATTCCATCAAGTTCTCTTATTTTTCGTATTTCATCTATAAATTCTAAAGTATTATTAAATTTGTACTCAAATGGATGTGCCAAAAATGCTTTTCCTCCTGCCATATGAATACTATCAACTATTTCTTCATATGTAGGATAATCTATTGTATAATTCATATAAAATGGACTTTCTATATTTGTTAAACATTTTCTATAAAACAAGCCAAAATGTTTAGCATATTCTCCCAATTTTTCGCGATTTTCTTCATATCTTATTATTTCATCATATATAGATCTTTCTATAAAAGCTGTAACCTTCTTAGGATAAATTATTTTACTTTCATCATATTTTAGTCCATTCTTATCACAAATTTCTAAAAATCTTACTTTTTGATTGTTTCTTCTCTCTCTTAATTTTTCTTCCGAAAAATATTTATTAATCCATTCAGATAAAATATCTATATTATAATCATATGCTAATATCTCTATACACTTATTAAGTACTGAGCCTTGTAATTCTAGTCCTTTTATTACTTTTCCAGAAAAAATATTTTTATTAAAAGCCTCATCTTTATATTGCATACAATTATTATGATCTGTAATTGATATATATTCTAAATGTTTTTCTTCACATAATTTTAATATTTCTTCTACAGTCTTATCTCCATCAGAATATACTGTATGCATATGTAAATCTATCATTTCTTCCTCCTTAATGTTCACTTTCCCATAATTCAATTCCTTTTTCTACATCTATCCAATATAATTGAATTATACATTTATGTGTTTCTTCATCATAATATTCTCTTTCAAATCTTGGATTAAATCTTAATATTGTTTTTTTAGAACCTACGTTATCCTTATCCACTGTTAGTAAAGCTTCTTTTATTCCATGTTCTTTACATTTTTTTAATCCTAAATATAGATTTATATTATTATATCCTTTTCTTCTTTCGGTTGGTCTGATGGAATATCCTATATTTCCATTTATTTTTCTAAATTTCTCATTTAAAGCTAAACGAATATTAATCATACCAACTATTTTATCATCTTCTTTTCTTACTAAGAAAAATGTTTCTGCTGGCACTTTTTCTTCTGTTACGGGACGGTTTTTGTCTTCCTCTAATTTTTTTAGCCAACCTTCATAGTCATCTAAATATCTATATAATCCTCCTGTTCCATTTATATCTGATTTATATTCATAAAATTCGTTTATAAAATCTATTGCTTTTTCTTTGTATTCCATTGTTGGTGTTACTAATTCTAACATGCATATTCCCCCTCATTTTTATAAGATAAATCTGCCAATATTTATTTAGTTGCTATATATAATGTTGCAGGTCCTGGAATATCTTCTATCTTTTGTAAATTATCAAATCTGGTTTTTAGTATTTTCTCAATCTCATCAAATGTATATACTTTTCCATCATTAGAACTTGCAATCATCTCTACAGCAAATTGTACTGCAAATTTTGGACTTATTTTATCCTTATTTAAAAAGAAACTAGTTAAAAATAGTCTTCCTTTAGGATTTAAAATTTCATATATATTATTAATTAATTTTTTTAAATTTTCTTCATGCTCCTGATGCACTACTGCAAACAAAAACACATCATCATATTTTTCTGTCGGAAAATTAGAATTATAATCACACTCTTCTGAAACCAATCTATTTTGTAAATTATTTTCTTTTATTCTATCATTTTGTAATTTAGACATTGCTGGTAAATCAAGCATTTTCCCAGTAACAGTATTATCATTTTTAGCTACATTTATAAGATATGTTCCTGCGCCTGCTCCTATATCTAATATTTTGTGATTAGTAAAATTATAGTTTTTCATTAAAAACTTTGCTTGAGGTATTGCGTTTGCTTCCATTCCGTTAGCGAAACTTTTTGCTTCTTCCTCTGTTAAATTATTAAAATTGCTTTTTGCTATATTTTCATTTTTTACTGCCTTATCTAAATTTTGGTATCTTTTCATAATAGTTTCCGCAAAACCTATATATCCAATTTGGTTATACTCAGAATTTGAATTTAAAACATCATTATATGTACTTAAAAAGTATTTATCGTCCTCTTTTTGAATCAAATTGTAAAATGCAAGCATATTTAAAATTGGCTCTAGCCTTTCTGCTTTTATGTTTAATTCTTTTGATATTCCTTCCAAAGATATCTTTTCATTTGTTAATACTTTAAAAACACCAAGTTCTTTTGCTGATATAATTATACTTGTTATTTTATAGCTATTAGTCAAATCTTTGAAATTCTTTATTTGTTCATTAACTTCCATAATCTTTCTCCTATAAATAATTTTAGGGATTTTGGACATTCCTATTATCCCCTATCTAAAATATCTATTAGTTCTTTAAAATTTTTAACCTTGTAGTCTGATAATTTATTAATTTCTTCTCTGTCTGAGTCTGAATATTTATCATACATATTTACTACTTCGATTCCTGCATTTTTAGCTGCTTGTACACCAATTAATGCATCTTCTACAACCAAGCATTCTTCTGGTGTTACATTTAACTTTTTCATTATTTTATTATGTATTTCTGGACTAGGCTTTTTATGTTCTACATCTTCTTTACTTAGAATAACTGTAAAAATTTTACCTATATCTGCCTTTTTTAATTTTTTTCTGTATATATCCAATCTATCTTTTGTTGTAGTTGTTGCTAATGCCAATATATATCCCTTTTCTTTTAATTTTTTTAATAATATATCAGCATCTTCTTTATAATCTACTTCATTAATAATATATTCATTTGCAATATTCCATCTTGATTTTAATATTTCTTCTGCTGGAGTATCGGTTTTAAACTTTTCTTTTAACCAACTACAATATTCTAAATATATATCTCCACTTTTACATTTAGCTAAAATACTATCTCTCATTTGTCCTATATCTTTAGCTTGTATATCGTTTTCTGAAAAAAATTCATCTATACTTTTATTGGTAAATTTTTTAATTAAAGTTTCATCTGTCTTATTCCACATACCAACAGAATCTATTAGTGTTCCATCCATATCAAATATAATAACTTTTTTATCTTTAAACATATTTACTCCTTACTAATCTTTATATCATTAATATCAATTATATCTGCTAAAATATCTGCTCTTTTGTCTTCGTCTGGTAAATATCCTAAACTAATTATTTGATCTTGACTTTCAAAATCTTCAAAAACACATTTTCCTTCAACATCTGTGCCAAATTCTATGTTTTTAATAAATTGATTTCCATCTCCCGTTTTATTAAATGTTTTTCCATTATATTTTAAAGCATTTTCCTCTGGTCTTTCATATTTCATACCTTCTATTTCTTTGCCAATATAAAGTAAATTATCGTCTGGAATTATCACCAATGTATCTCCTGTATTCATAATGCATTTATAATAATATGCTTCTGTGTCTTCTTCAATTCCATATAGAGTTTTCGTTTTAACAATATATTCTTTTCCATTTATAGTTATCTTTGCATTTTCTTTAATATTATTAATTAATGCTTCCATATTATCCTCCTTACTTAACTTTAGGGACGGAGCTTAAAGTTCAATTTTCTCCAAATCGTTTGGTACATACACGTTTCCGCTGAAAAACTCTTTTGCTTCTTTTGTATAAAGTTCTTTTCTTTGTGGTATATTGTTGTCCATTGTATGCCACATTACTAAATTTTTTACATTAAGCATTTCCATTTTTTCTGTAACATCTTTAACAGTAGAATGGCATTTCTCTCTTGCTTTAAATTTTGCCTCTTCTGATTCTAAACAAAATACTTCATGCAATACCCAATCTGTATTTCTTATTTTATCGTGTAATTTTTCATTACATGGTACATCTCCCATGAATGTTAATGTTTTTCCATTGTTTAATATTGTTTGAAATCCAAATTGATTACATTCTGCACTATACATATCTAAAGCCTCAACTTCGTATCCTATAATATTAAATTTTTCATTATTATGTAAGTCATGGAAAACAACACGTTCATTATACATTTTTATAAGATGAGGATATGATGTTGGTATAAAGAAATTGTCTACTAATTCTTTTATTTCTTTGTCACAGTATATATGTAATTCACCTTCATATACTCCTGCACCCATAAGGCTTGTTATCATTCTTATAATAGGAAATATTCCCAATAAATGATCAATATGTTTGTGAGAGATAAATACATCATGTATTTTGGTAATATTTACTCCTACATCTTTAATTTGTTTTAAAACACCTATTCCCATACCAGTATCTACTAATAAATATTTTTCATTATTCTCTAATAAAAAACAGGCATTATAACAGTTTGTTGACATTCCTGCCCCTGTCCCTAAAACTAATATTCTTTCCATATTTCCTCCTATTTTAAAATTTCATCTTTATAAATTTCTACTTGTCTTAGCATATGACCTATATTCCCTTCTCCAGCATATTTATCTATGTCAAAAAAGTTGTCGTTTTTATCTACCCAAAGTAGTTTATTAATCTCTTCTACTAGATTAACTTCTTTATTTAATTTGCCTGCATAGACTTCCAATTCCATATCTTGTAATTTATACTCAAAATTCATAACATTTATTAATTTTATATCATCTCTTGTAATGGCAGTTTCTTCTTCTAATTCTCTATATGCTGCTTGTAATTCATCTTCATCCTTTTCTACTTTTCCACCAACAAGATTTAATTTACCTTTATAGGGTTCTTTAGTTCTTCTACACATTAAAATTTTATCTTCTTCTTTATTAAAAACTATTATTACATTTAATTTTTTCATAATTATTTCTCCACTTTCTTCATATCAAAGTAATTTATAAACTTTTTATTAAATTATCTAATGCTTGTTTTATATCTTCTTCAAAGCATGTTCCTTCAGCCATTTTTATATACCAATCTTCTGTCTCTTTTATATATTTTTTCTTAAATAAAATATTTGTCATCGTACTTTCACTTAAATTATGATATCGATCTGCTAATTTTACCATTTTTGCCATATCATTATTTTTTATTCTATTATAATAATCTTGCATTTTGTATCCTTTTTCTTTTGTTAGTAACACCACTGTGTCTAAAACTTCTTTATTGCTCAATTTCAAGATTTCTTCTTTTGTTGCATTTGTATCTTCTAATGTATCATGTAATAATCCTGCAGCTTGGTAATCATCATTAAATCCCTTTTCTTTTAATATATCTGCAACCGCAAATGGATGCAAATAGTATGGTGTTCCTTGTTTTCTTTTTTGTCCTTCATGTTTAATTTTTACATATTCTTTTAAAATTTCAATATCCATTTTATTACTCCCTTTACTTTCATATTTTTTATACTGCAGAACTATATTAAATAATTAAATTAATTGCTTTTTACTAACATTATTTGTTCTTTATCTTTTGTAAATTGATATGCCTCTTTAAAACCATATTTTTCATGTAATTTTAGTGATGGTATATTTTCTTTTGCAATACAGCTATAAATTTTATATCCTTTAAATTTTTCCAACACATATTGCATAAGTTTACTTGCAATTCCTTTTCCCATATATTTTTTGTCAGTTACAATTTCCCATATATAAGAAACCTTCCCATTTCTATCTATTTTGTCTGGAAAATCTTCTAACTTACAAAAATCATCTTTTGTATATACTGCAACATATCCAGCTGGTACATTATTTTCTAAATACACTATCTTTAATATATCCTTGTTATTTATTAGCATTTCATTACTCTCTTTTGAAATAAAACCATTGTGATTATCCTTCCAAATTCTTTTAATCTCTTCAAAATATTTATTTTCAACTATCATAAAAACTCCTTTAAAAATTAATTATCTTTAACAAAAACTCTTCCTAGCATTATCTCTTTAAACCCCATATTGGCATATGCCTTTTCTGTATAATATCCTTGTTCGGTTTGCACACAAACATTTTTTACTCCCTTTTCTCTTAAATCAGAAATTATATATGACATCATCTCTTTACATATTCCCATTTTCTGATATTGTTTTTTGGTTGTTACATTATAAATTATTGCATTTTCTCCTTTATATACAACTGTTGCAGTTGATACTATTTCCCTATTATATTTTCCAGCATAATGTATACTTTTATATTCACTTTCTAAATTTTGAAAACTATTATATAAAGCGGTTCCATATCCATCATTTACAGCTTCATAAGGATCTTCTGGGTCTTCTCCAGAGAATCCGTCCATAACAGCTTTAACAAAGCTCTCTTTTAAATTATCTGGTACTATTCCAAAATCAACATCTATTTTACTTTTATATTTGTTAAAATTCTCTAAATCACTTTCAACCATCCAAACATCAGTATATAGTAGCTTAAATTCTTTATTAATCTTATAATCTTTATATGGAATAATATAGATTTCTGGATTTCTATTTCTTTTTTGTAATTCTTTTTTTACATTATCCCAAACTAAATTAATATCTGTATCAAAATTTTTTAAAATTCCCATATTCCAGTAGCGATCATCTATTAGTAAATTACTAAATATATAATAATCGTCTTTTTCTATTAACTCTGATTTATATAATTCTGTTGCACCTTTAAAATGCAAATCTATTAAATCTTGTTTATTCATGCTTTCTCCCTTTACCAACATACTTTATTAAATAAGTCATCTAAATTATGTGATGTTAATTTAAATTTTTTATCATGCATTCTTTCTATTACATATGGTTCACAATTTTCTATCTTTAAATTAAAAATTTTCTCCTTTGACTCAAATTTAAGTAAGTTATAGAAGATACATCTTATGCAATGCATATGTGCAAATATACCTATTGTTATATCTTCATCAATGTTTAATGAATCTAAAAAATCTTTTGTTCTTTCTATTACATCTGTATAACTTTCTCCGTTTGGAGCTTTTTGAATAAAATCTCTTCTAAATTTTTTATAATTTTCATCTGTAAAGTATTTTTTATAGTTTTCATAACCTTCTAAATCTTCTGGATACTTTCCTTCAAAATCGCCCAAACTTCTTTCTCTTAAACGTTTATCTATATGAAGTTTATAACCCGGTTTTGCAAGTTTTGCTGTATCTATAGCTCTTTTTAAGTCTGAACAATAAACCTTAGTAATCTCCTTAATAATTGGATTGTCCTTTAATTTTTTGGCAGCTTCTATCCCTTTTTCGGTTAAATCTGTACATTTGTTATTTAATGCCCCTGTAAATAGGTTAATTCCTTGCTCATTTAAAATATTTCCCTGGGTTTGTCCATGTCTTATTAAAATTAGCTTCATAAAATCACTCCTATCTATTTTGGTGCAATTAGTATATTAGCATAAAAGAGGAACTAAATAGTTCCTCTTTTGTAAATATAATACTTGATATATATGCCTAAGAACTATGATTTGACACACCAAAAATCTTTTTATATTGGATAATATATTACATTAATCTTTTGGTTTAAATAACTTTATCCATCCCAATTTTATAAAATTATTTAATTCATTATAACTTGAAACCTCTTTTGATGGCTCGTTTAAAATCCAAATAGTTTTATTTCTATTTTGTAATATATTTTGTACTATTATATAGCTCATTTCTGCATAAACTTGTGGACCAACATATCCTTTTATGCCATTTTTCTCTTCGTTTAATACAAATAAAAAATCTGCTTCTTCTAAGGCATTATAAAAATTAATATATACATTTTTATATATTAATTCGTTTGATTGATCTATTTTTTGTGGATATTTAATTACATCATAATTATGTTCTTTAAAATATTCTACCCATTTTTCTATTTCTTTTTCAAATTTTGCACTTCCTGATATTACTAACTTTTTCATACATTCTCCCTTTTGTGAGTTTATATTATCATATAAAAAAATGATATGCAATAGAAAAAACTATTACTTATTCGTAATAGTTTTTAAATTAATTATTTTTTTCTTCTAACAGCTTAATTTTCTTTTTGATTTTATAATTATATATCAATATAAATATTACTACTAAAAATATGATAATCGAAATTAATTGGGATATCTTTATGTCTCCCATCATTAAACTGTCTGTTCTTAAACCCTCTATTATTATTCTAATTACAGAATACAATAATAAGTATACAATAGTTAATTGTCCTGCAAATTTTCTATGATTTTTTAGATACATTAATATAAAAAATATAATTAAAGTACATATGGATTCATATAAAAACGTTGGATGTACTTCCATATATATACCATTTTCTATAATTCCCATTCTAAAAATACTATTAGTTGTTGTTCCATGTGCTTCGCCATTAATAAAGTTTCCCCATCTTCCAATTGCTTGTCCTAAGCTTAAGTATGGAACTATCATATCAAACATGTCTAATATCTTTATTTTCTTAATTTTGCAAAATATAATAGTTGTTATGGCTCCACCTATTATTCCTCCATAGATTGCAAGTCCACCATTTCTTATATTTATGATTTCACTAGGATTATTTAAATAATATTGCATATTGAAAATGACATAGTATAATCTAGCACATATAATTGCTATTGGTAGTATAAGTATCATTAATTCTAATATATCATTGTATTTTATATTGTATTTTTTACAATCTTTTTTTAAAGCTAATATTGCAATTAAAATAGCTACAGCTATAAAAATAGCATACCAGTATATATGTATACCACCAATTGTAAATGCTGTTCTAGAAATACTTAGATTTATATTAAAAGCTGGAAATGTAATATTAGTCATTAATTTTCTCCTTTATATAATCTATTCTATATCAAAAATTTTATTTAGTTCATATGCTACTCCAGCTTCGTTGTTTGTTTTTGTAACTACATCTGCTAGTTCTTTTATTTGGTTTGCAGCATTTCCCATTGCTACTTTGTAACCTCCAACATTAAACATTTCTATATCATTTAAGCCATCACCAAATACAACCGTTTGAGCTAATTCTATCCCTAAATATTTGCATAATTCTTCTATAGCTTTCGCCTTGCTTATTCCTTTTGGCATAATATCCATTACATATGGAAGCTTATAATTATTTTCTGCTTTTCTATATTTTTTAGGAATCATAAATTCATCAACTTCTGTTGCATCTATATTAAATCTATCTAATACTATTTTTCTAACTTTTTGAAGATTTTCTTTTTTATCATCCATAAGACTAAATTTTATAACTGGTGCATCATTTGTTTCTAAATATTCTTCTAATGAATTTACTAATATAAGTTCATTTCTATTTTCTTTTGTCATACTATATTGTTCATCTTCTACAATCAAATTGCCAGAAATAGTAACTGTGAAATATATATTATTATCTTTTATTAGTTTAGCTATTTCTAATGCACTATCTTTTTCTATATTGGTGCTAAATATTTTCTTATCTTCTACAAAATTTGCTACTATACCACCATTAGAGCCAATAATATATGGTACAGCTCCTACCTGATTACTGTATTTTTCAATACTATGATATGGTCTGCCTGATGCTAATACTACTTCTATTCCGTTTTTCTTTAATGCTTTTATTATCTTTATATTTTCTTCTGGCACCATTTTTTCGTCATTAACTAATGTCCCGTCTATATCTATAAAAACAATTTTATACTTATTATTCATTATAAATCCTCCCTGATTATATTATTGGCCTTTTTGCGTACTTTAGTCAAGGAAAATCACTTTATTATTTCACAATTTTCGTCAACCTTTTTTTTGCCATGGACTTTATAATATATTTCAAATATGTTATTTAAAATTTCTTCTTCATCATATGTTAGATTTTCATTTAATTTTAAATAGTATATAGATAAAAACAAACTATTAAACCATTTTAAATCAACATTTAATTTATTAAATTCTAATCTATCGTAAAATTTTGCTCTTTTTTCTCTTATTTTATTTTCTACTTTATTTGCTCCATAACCTAATTTCTCAATCTCTACAAATATAGCATCATAATTTGGAACTACTTTTTTCAATTCTTTAATTGCTTTAGTTCCATATCCTTTATTTTGGTATTCTGGTAAAATAGCAAAGTAATCCAGTTGCATATATCTATCATTCTCTATAGAATTCATTATAAAAAAACCTATTAATTTATTTTCTTCATCAATTTTTATAAATCTAGTTATATTTTTGTTATAGTTTCTCTCTATTGTTTCTAAAGTTTTTCTTTCTTCTTCTGGAAATATCTCTATATATTTTTGATACACATCTTCTCTGAATTCTTTAAAATTAATATTTATAAGTTCCATAACTTCTCCCTTTATATTTATTTACTTTTTATATGCTATTATTTTGAATTCTTTTTCATGAAATAATCAAAATAATATGTATCTAATAATACAAACATATATCCAGTAAAATTCCAAAAATCTTTTTCTGTTCTTAATGATTCTTTTGAAACGTGTATATTTTCATCTATAAGAAGTTTCATAAAAGCTTTACTCGTATACCATAGAAAACTAATCATATTTTCTAAAATAGTATTAACTCTACTAATATATCCTCCCCACACATTATTAAATATCCTATCTTTTTCATTTTTTGGAGAAGAAAAAGAAAAAAAGAGAAAACTCAGAAAATCATTATGAGAATAATTAGAGTAAAAACTATATTGTCTTTTTCTCCAGTCTGTCAAATCAGCTTTTTCATAATTTTCTATTGTATCATTTAATTCTTTTGGAGAAAAATACTTTCTCCATATTTTCATATTTTCTTCTGTCATTTCTGTATCTGTTAATATCTTTTCTTTGTTTTCGTCAATCATAACATTTAAAAGTAACATACATAATTCAAATAATTGTCTATTTATAACATTAGCCTGATAATCTAATCCCTTTTCAGCTAAATATATTACAGCAGTTATAGAATTTGCTATAGTCACAAATATAGAAGAATATAATGCTTTTATTTTGAAATTTTTATCTTCTACTTTTGGTTCAATTGAAATACTCATTATTCCATAATATAAATTATATAGTTCGGCTATGTTTATAACATCTTCATTAGCTTCTTGCCATATTTCTGGATTATCCATTATATCATTCATTTGATCATAATAATCCATAATAGTTTCATATGGTACTATGAATTATTTATCAAGATTAATTTTACTATTTAGGTACTCATATTTTTCTTTTAATAACATATTTTTTACCTCTTTTATTCTTTTCTTATATATACTTTGCCTTTAAATTTTTCTCTATCTTTAAATTCTTCTATTTCCCCATTTATATAAAATTCTACTTTTAAGCCTAATTCTTTTCCTATTTTTTTAGGAATATCAATCGATTTTGGAATAGTATATAATCCCTCTTTTCCTTTATTGTTTGAGATTATATACCTTAATTCTAGAACATTTCTTTCTAATTTTAGCTTATACTCATCTATTAATTGTATTGGTGATAAATTACCTAAAGAACGTGCCTTACACATATCGGCTTTATCTGATATAGCTAAAAATGCTGTTAGTTCGTCTGGATTTTCTCCTCCATTTCCATGATCTTTTATTGCATTTGTAATCTTTAAAATATCTTTTTCATTTATGAAATCAAATTTTTGTAAAAAACCTTTTGCTAGTTCAGAACCATTTTCAGCATGTCCTTTTTTTCCTTTTATCATTCCTATATCATGTACTAATCCTGTTATATAGCCTAAAATACACGTATGTTCATCACAATTATATTCTTTTAATAATTTATATACATTATTTGCTACTCTATCCATATGTTTTATTCCATGGTCAAGAGCCACCTTATTATTAAATTCAGAAGATATAACAAACTTCCTTTCTACTTCGGCTATTTCTTGCATCCATATTTTATATTCTTCATCTAAAATTATTTTTTCTTTAATTTGTAATAATTTATCCATAAAAGATAACCTTTCTATTGTTTTATGACAGTATATTGAACTTGTACTATATCATCTTTTTCTTTAACAATTTTCTCTAGTTTCAATTTATTTTCAAAATAATTGCCTGTAAATAATGGAATACCTTTATTTAATACAAAAGGATTATAATTTAAGATAATATTATCAACTATTCCTTTTTCCATAAAAGAATTATTTACAGTTGCTCCTCCAGAAATAAATATTTTTTCATAATTTAGTTCTTTACATTTTTCTAAACAACTATCTACAGAATTGCAATATATAACATTTGGTAAATCATTAGTTGTATTACTGCTACTACTTAAAATAATTATATTTATATTTTTTAAATCTTGTAAATACTCCTCGCCCCATGCCAGTATATTATTCCAAGTTTTTCTTCCCCATATTAGCACATCATAATCTTTCAGAAATTCTAGCATTATTTCCCAGCCTCTTTCTGATAAGAACTCTTCATTTCCATCTTCCGTTGCTATTAATCCATTTATTGAACATGCCATTTCTACAGTTATATTTCTCATAATTTTCTCCTAAATAATTACTTGTTTTTTAATTCAAGAATAGAAACACATTCTATTCCATTCGTATAAGGAAACATATCTACTGGTTTAATCTTTTTTATTTCATATATATTTTCTAACTTTGCTAAGTCTCTAACCAATGTAGCTGGATTGCAACTAATATATACTAGTTTTTTAGGTAAAACTTTTTTTATGTTTTCTATACTAGTATTGTCTAATCCTCTTCTTGGTGGATCTACCATAATAATATCAGGAATTATCTGTTTAACATTTACTAGGTCATCTAACACTTTCTCTACATCGCCAGCAATAAATTCTGTATTATCTACATTGTTTATTCTCGCATTTTCTTTGGCTGCTATAATAGCCTCTTCTACAATTTCTACTCCGAATACTTTCTTCGCATATTTACTCATAAATAATGAAATTGTACCAATTCCACAATATAAATCGAACACAACATCTTCCTTTGTTATATCTGCAAACTTAACTCCAAGCTCATATAATTTTTCAGCTTGAATTGGATTTACTTGGTAAAATGACATTGGAGATATCTTAAATGTATAATCTCCTAGCTTATCTGTAATATATCCATCTCCATATAAATTGATATTTTCGTTTCCTAATATAACATTTGTATTTTTGGTATTTATATTTTTAACTATAGTCTTTATATTACCAAATTTGCTAGTTAATTCTGATATCATTTTAGCTTCATTAGGTATTTCTCTTCCGTTTATAACAATAATACACATTATCTCATTTGTTCTTATACCAATTTTAGTAACAATGTGTCTAACTAAACCTTTTTGAATTTTCTCATTATAAAAACTAATATTATTATCAACTAAAAATTTAAAAATATATTTCGCGATTTCTTCTGTTTGCTTATTTTGAATAAAACAAGTATCTATTGGTATAATTTCATGTGTTCTATTTGCAAATACCCCAATTACTGGTTTCCCATCTTTATTTAATCCTACAGGATATTGCGCTTTATTCCTGTAGTGATATGGATGTTCCATACCTAATGTTTCTTCTACTTTAATTTTATTATCTAAACTCTTATTTACTAAACTTTGAACTGCATTTTGTTTCATTTTTAATGTCTCTTCATATTTTATATGTCTTAATGAGCAACCTCCACATCTTTTGTAGGTTGTACAATCACTTTCCACTCTATTTTCTGATGATTTAATTATTTCTATAATTTTGCCAAAAGCATGTGACGTTAATACTTTTACAATTAGTATTTTTATTTTTTCTCCTTTTATAGCATTTGGTATAAAAATTGTAAGTCCATCTATCTTGGCAATTCCCTCTCCTTGAAATCCATTATCTATTATATCTACAATATACTCTTTATTCTTTTCTACTTGCATATTTTCTCCTTAAATTTAATTTATGCTTGTATTATACCATAAAAAATAGACTGTTAGAATACTCTAAAAGTCTATTTTGATACTAAATTATTTTATAATGATTGTTGGTCATTACCTTCTGGTTCTTCTTTGTTTGGATTTAATCTTTTTTCTAGTAATTTATTAATATTTGCTATACCTTCTGTAAGTCCTTGTAAATCTGTTTTCCTTCCAACCAATTTTGTTCTAGCTTTAGCTTCATGTCTGCTATTATCAGGGCAAACAACAAAACCACCTTTTTTAGAATTAACGTAATCCATCGATGCTAAATCGTTCATTCCATTACCACAATATATAATCATTTTTACATCATATCTTTCCTGTGCCATAGATGTCCACCCTTTAACATAATTAAGCTTACCAAAACCTGCAGGGTTTTTATCATCAGGATTGCTAGGTCTTTTTAAATCCACTATTCTTGAATCCATTTTCTTAACGAATCTATTAAATGTAAAATCTTGTTGTGGTCCAGCTACAAATTCATCCTTTGATGATGCAGCTGCTCCTTCTATATATTTTAACTTTTTACTCGGATCTTTTTGAAGTCTATTAAAATTGGTAAAACTTTTATCTAATTTTTCCAATATGTCAGTCATTTGATTTTGGCTAATTGGTGAAACGATATGCATTCTTACTTTTGCATCCATTAATTCTTGCAATCTAGATAATTGTTTAAGAAAATTATACATGTCTGTATCATCATATTTGCTATCTGATTCTCTTAATATTGTACCCTCTAAATCTGAATATAATAAAATTATTTTTTCCATAAAAACTCTCCTTAATTTAAAACTATTATAATTTTACCATATTATGTAAAATAGTGCAATCCTTTTATATTATTCCTTATTTCTAATTTTTGTGTTATAATAATTTATATGTACAAGTTGAAAAAATTCTTGTACTTTGTATCTATTAATAATTTATAATACAAATAGGAGGAATAAGTTTATGAGCAAGTTTAATTTTTTCGGGAACATTTCAGGTCAAAATGTCATTATTAACGGAGATGACATTATTATTAACGGTAAGCATGTTAATAATACCGGTGATACGGGCGAGGAGATTAATGAAATCAGAAAAGCCCCTAGCCAAATCAAGAAACTGTATGTTGCAAGTAACGTACGGGTAAATATCTACGAAGGTCATGAAAACGTAATTGTTGCCAGATTACATGGTACCACTTCTAGTAACTTCCAATTCGATGTAATCCCAAACAATGACTCGTTAAGAATCACTGCAGGGTCTTCTTCAGGAGGAGCGACCATTATAAATAATGGTGTTGTCATTAGTGGATCTTTCAACAATTTACAACTGGATATTATGCTTCCCAGTAGTAGCGTGGAAATTATAAGCATTCAATCAAAAAATTCAAGTATTTCTGTTGGCAGCATAAATGTGCCAACAATTGAGGCAACTTCTACAAATGGTAGCATCAAAGTAGATGATGCAATTTTCAGGAAGTTACAACTTGAATGCAAGAATGGAAGCATTCGGGTAAACTCATATCTTCATTCAGATGTAGAGTTGGATATCACCAGCCATAATGGTAGTATCGATTGTGAACTCAACAATGTCGGTATATCTACCGTTGATGTATACTCAAAAAATGGGAGTTGTAATAACTCTCCAGTTTTGTCTGGTAAATATACTGCCTCTGGTAGTGTTATCAGCAAAAATGGTAGTGTGAAATTTCATTGATTTTTATACGTAATACTTGTCAAGGTCAACCCTCCCCCTGCTTTTATCTAAAAAGCAGGGGGAGTTTCTTAAATGAATTAATAATGTCAGATGCAATAATTTTATATAATTATTAAATTTTAAAGAAGTCTATTTTCGTATATTAAAATAGACTTCTTTTTTCATTTTATGTTTCACAAATATTATTCATTTCTATAAGATAAATTGTAATTTATTTGATAGTTGTAATTATAAATAAATCACCAGAATTAATTAGTTTCTCTGCTATGCTTTCATTAGGTAGTTCTCCGTTATAAGCTACCCAATATTGTGAATTTTGATAATTCCATATTCCAGTCTTTTCATAAGTTTTATATTTAATAGTTCTATCTTCTTGCGCTAAAGACCTATCTCTTGTATCATCTGTTACGATATGAATTTTATCATTTCTTGCTTCATATAATACATCTATTATATGAATATCCCCTCCAGTTGTAGGTTGAACCACTCTAACAAATGCATTTTCTTTTTTGTTGTATTTATCCATAAACTCACTATATAAATTATCATTAAAAATCGTTGTTCCTATTACAAAGCAATTATCTTTTTGGGCTTGTTCTATAGAATAATCTTTAGGTAATGTTCTAAGGTCTGTATAGCCATCTGTAATACTATGAATATAGAAGTCATTTATATCTGATATTCCTTTATATTCTACTTTATAGCTCTCTAATAGTGCATTTGTTCCTTGGGTTGGATTAACCGGCCAATATTTATCTACCATTATAAAGCTTGCTCTTTTATCCTTTTCATCTTTGAATGTAATTACATAACCACCGAAGCTAGAAGCCCATTCAATGTTTACATATTTATATTGCTTTTCTGGAAAATTATTTTTTAAATAATTTGTAGCAGAAATTCTTGCTATTTGTTTTGGAATTATTCCACTAATCCATAATCCTAATATAATAATTAAAACTATAATTACTATTAATATAATTTTTCTTTTTCTCTTCATAAAAAATACCCTATAAATTATTATTCTTTTGATTATATCATTAAAATATTACTCACACAATAAAAAGACACAAAATGGTTAATTTTGTGTCCTAATTGGTGGAGATGAGGAGAATCGAACTCCTGTCCACTAACCCTTCCATATAAATTTCTCCGAGTGCAGTTTATTATTTAAATTTCCCATATAAATTGATTAATAAACAAAACAATTTATATCGTATCTCTTAATTACCCACTATTCCAGAGAACTAATAGCTTTGTTTCCTACTTTAATTTGGCGCCCAAATTATAACAGTAGGCTTTATAATTTAGACGACGTTGCAACTAGGCAGCGTAAGCTAATTCTTCGTTATTAGCGTTTATATTTAATTTTGCTTTTTTTAAGTGGCCAAAGCAACCATCCACTACTCGCTTTTTATACTTCTAGATTAATGTCGAAACCATTACATCCCCAAGTACATATATTATTTTATCATATTTTAAAATTTATCACAATAATTTTCAAAAAACTCTTGCATATATTTTTTCATTATGATACTATATTATTGCTTATTTTTTAGGGGTATAGTGTTAATGGTAGCACATCGGTCTCCAAAACCGCCTGTGAGGGTTCGAATCCTTCTACCCCTGCCACAAAGTCTACTACTAACATAGTAGGCTTTTTATTTTTATAAAATATATTTTAGGTGATATATATGGATTCTAAAAATTTAACAACTAATATAGTAAATGCTTTAATTACAAAAAATGTTAAAGATGTTTCTAAATATCTAGTCTTCCCCAATTCAGACGAAATTACTAATACTGTTCGTAAGCAATTAAACAATTTATCTACTAATGAGCTTAAAAGCATTCAATTATTTTTATATGATATTTTCAATAGCTGTTACAATGGAAATCTATTTAATACAAATACTTGTATTAAATTACCCAAATTAACATCAAGTACATTATTTCTGTTAAAGGAAAATATTATCTATTATTTAGGTAGACTCCCCCTTTTACCAGACATAAATATTTTAGAAAAAGCATACAAACTAGATAAAGATTTACATATAAAATTAAATATAACTTTTTCTAGTTTAAGTACTTTCGATGAACGAATAGAAAGAGATTTTATAAGTAAAGTATCTCCCGGAAATATCTATGATTTGTTAATACGCTCTTGGACTTTAGCTTTTTTCTCTAATTGCAAAACTCCTTATGATTTTCAAGATATACATAATAATGATTGGTCAAAAGCAAAGGCTCCTAGATTAAAACGATTAGCTATTAATTCAACAGATAATCCTAAATTTTTAAAAGCTATGTCTTTTAGAGCATTAGATTTGTTAGTCTTATATTTGTTCCTGGAAAATAGAAAAACTGATGTTTTAACAAAAGAAGAATCAGAAATTGTTTCAAACGCGTTCATAGAATACCCTAAATTTTCTAAGACCAAAATACAATTTTTAAAATCTTTAAAAGAAAAATTAGGTGCTAAATATTCTAGTTAGCACCTAATATGGAGGTTTCATTGTTTTATAAATTCTTTATTACTTTTTTTATAATTCTGTTTATATTTACAACATTCTTTGTATCTTTAAATATAACTCCTTCTAATCAAAATTTAATATATAGTAACTACATTACTATTTCTTCTTCAGGTTTTGCTTGGCCAATACCAGGTTATACCAAAATAACTTCTCCCTTTGGCAAAAGAGCTTCTCCAACTGCGGGTGCTTCTTCATATCATTATGGAACAGATATAGGCGCTCCAGAAGGTACTAATCTAATTGCTATTGCAGATGGTGAAATTACCTTTCTGGGTTTTCTTGGGGCTGGAGGTTATACTTTAACTTTGTCATTCGGAGATTTTAAAATTACCTATTGTCATATCTCACCTAACTATATAGTCAAAGAAGGAGACTTTGTCTTTCAAGGCCAAATTATAGCAAATGTTGGTCCAAAATATGTTTATGGCGTGCCAGGAAATAAATATACAGACTCCACCGGAAAACCTACTAATGGTGCTACAACTGGTACTCATCTTCACCTAGGAATGCGAATTAATGCTAAATATGTAAATCCTCTTGATTATTTTTAAGTTTATTTAAAAATATATGTTCCTTTAGTTCTAGATAAAAAAGATCTATATACTGGGTCTAATTTTATAGTTCTCAGAATTTGGTTAGTTTCTTTTAATGCTACACCATAAGCCATGTATTCATCTAAAATCTTCACATAATCCATATTTTTCTCTGATATAAGTGTATAGTCATGAAAAAATTTTTTTAATTTTTTCCATTCTTTTGCTTCTCTAAAACCTTTTTCAGTTAGAAAATATTTGTCATTAGCATGCATTATTATCCATGCTATTAAACCAATTATAATTGCAATAAAAAGTACCATATATATAGCAAATAATGTATCAAATATTTTTCCACCAATCATAATATTTAAAATAATAAGTAAAACAAAACCAAATAAATAAGGAACCATAATTTTAAGTATATTCGGTTTTCTAAAACCATCTTCTAATAGTCCTAATTTTTTACCATCTTCTACTATTAATTCTTTAAGTGTTAATTTATCTAAATGTCTTTTACCAACTGCACAATCTAATATATACTTTTCATGGCTTGATAATTTTGATATATCATCATCTTTAATATGAAAGAAAAATGTATTTTCTTGTTCTGCTTTTTCCATTGTTAAATAACCTTTACTACATAAATATAATATAACTGCTGTAAAATCTTCTTCAACTTCAATGTTTTCGTCAACTAATATAGAAGCTAGTGCAGGTGAATAATCTCTTGTAACATCTCTCATTTGTTTACTCCTTAAATAGTTATTATCCAATGCATAACAAAAAAGCGCATATATTCTATGCACTTTTTAGCCTTTACATATCATCTTCTAAATCTTGGTCTGTATCATGATGATGTCCACAACCACTACATGAATCACATCCATCACCACAATGATCTTCGCAATCGTCATCACAAGACCAGTCTAATTCTATTACATTATTACATTCTGGACATTTTACTTCTTTTTGATTTTCATCAAACTCTGTTTCGAATTGATAATTACAATATGGACAAACAATTTCTATATCGTATACATCGTTAAGATATAGTTCTTTTGCCATTCTATCTATTTTTTCTTCTAGCTTAGCAATTTTTATTTGGTTATTATTGTTTAAATCATCCATTTTTTGTAACATATCTGCTAATGTTGTAATAACATTTTCTTGAACATATTTTAAGTCTTTTTCATCTCTAATGTTTGCTTTCATATCTAACATTAGTTTTTGTAATTGTTCTTTTATTCCCATAACAAATCCTCTTTCTTTTAGACTCTTTCCATATATTCACCAGTTCTAGTATCTATTCTTATTTTATCTCCTATTTCTACGAATAATGGAACACTTATTTCTAATCCATTTTCTAGTTTAGCTGGTTTACCAGATGTTGTAGTTGTATTTCCACTAAAACCTGGTTCTGTATATGTAACTTCTAATTCTACGAACATTGGTGGTTCAACAGCAAATACTTTACCTTTATATGATAAAATTTTCATATCCATATTTTCTTTCATATATTTTAATGCATCACCAATTTGTTCTTCATTTAATGGTATTTGCTCATATGTATTGTTATCCATAAAATAGTATAAATCACCATCTTGATATAGATATTGCATATCTCTTTTTTCTATTTCTGCTCCTGGATATTTTTCTGATGGGTTAAATGTTTTTTCTATAACTGCTCCTGTAATAACATTTTTTAATTTTGTTCTTACGAAAGCTGATCCTTTTCCTGGTTTAACGTGTTGGAATTCTACTACCTTAAATACATTTCCATCCATTTCAAATGTTGTTCCATTTCTAAAATCTCCTGCTGAATAAACTTCTGCCATAATTATTACCTCCTAATATTTTCTTTATTTCTCTTTTTTTGCACTTTGTCTATTTTACTACATATATACATAAAAATCAAGTATATAGCATTTTTAGTACTAATTTTAATTATTTACTATAATATAATTTTTATCAGATTCTGTTAATCTTATACAACCATTTTTTGTAACTAACACTGTATCTTCTATTCTTACACCAAACTTACCTGGTAAATAAATTCCTGGTTCATCTGTTACAATCATATTTTCTTTAAGTAAAAAGTCTTTTTTACCTATAAATGGTTTTTCATGGATATCCAAACCAACACCATGTCCTAAACTATGATCTAATGTATAACCATTTACTTTAAAATCACTTTCTACCATCATTGTTAATATTCTAGCATTTGCATTTTCCTGTATAGCATCTAATGTTAATTGTTGATTCTTTAATACTAAATTATATATTGGTTTTATTCCTTCTGGTACATATTCTACAAAGATTGTCCTAGTCATATCTGAACAATATCCTTTATATTTACATCCAAAATCTATAGTAATTGGATCACCAGCTTCTATTTTCCTATCTGTTGGAATTGCATGTGGCATTGACGAATTACTTCCAGATGCTACGATTGTATCAAACGCTATACCATCAGCCCCATGTGTTCTAAAATAATGTTCTATTTCAAATGCTATTTCTTTTTCTGTCATTCCCACTTTTATAAAATTACAAATGTGATTAAAACATGCATCTGTAATTTTACACGCTTTTTGAATATGATTAATTTCATCTGGAGCTTTAATCATTCTTTGTGTTTCTATAAAATTATCTGTTTCAACCAAATTATTTATCTTATATACTTGTTTATATTCTTTATATTTAGCATATGTCACATAATTTTCTTCAAATCCTACATTACTACAAAACATAAATAAATTTTCATAATCTATAGGGTCAATATCTTTATAATCATATAAACTAATCTCGTCGTCAATGGTAAGAATACTATTAATGTGTTCTGTGTATCTTGCATCTGTTATATAAATATTTTCTTTTCTTGTAATTAATAAAACTCCTTCTGCATCAATCCCTGTTAAATACTTAATATTTACAGGATTAGATACAATCATCCCATCTAAATCTAGTGTACTTAATTTTTCTCTTAACCATTTAATTTTTTCATTCATTAGTATCAACCCCCAATAAAACTACTATACTTTATATAGTCCTAATGTAAAAACTTTAAGTAATACAAATAAGATTGCACTAAAAGGTACAAATATTGATATATATGCTGCAATTACTATAAAAGGTCCAAAAGGTATGTAATCATCAATCTTTCTTTTCTTACTTACTATTAGTATTATACTAATTACTGCTCCTAATAAAAATGATATTATTGATATTGCTAAAATATTAGAAGATCCAAAGAAAAGACCTAATGCAGCCATTAATTTTACATCACCCATTCCCATGGCATCTTTTCCAGACACTAGTCGTCCTAGTAATGTTAATATACCAAAAATTACAGTTCCTACTAGCATTCCTAATAACATATCCATCGCCAAATTAATGTCTGATATTCCATAAATGAATGTTAGCAATAACCCTATTTCTGCCATCGTTAGTAATAACCTGTTTGGTATTATATTCTCTTTAAAATCTATAACAGCAACCGAAAATAACATTGGTGTTAATATCATATATTTTATTAAATCTAAATTTTGTATAAATTCTGGTTTTAATCCAAACTTATATAGTAATAAAACATAAATTACTGCTATTAATATCATATGTATATAATGTGGCTCAAAATTCTTTGGGTATTCTGTAAAAAACGATTTATCAAATACTCTTTTATGTTCTATTAATCTTTTATTTATATGTGGTAATATGTTCCCAACAATCAGACCTAAAATTCCAAATGCTACATATACCATTATATGTACATCATTAAAAAACATTTTTTATCCTTCTTTCTTGTTTTTTTGCTTTTTCATATATTGTTTGATTATTTTATTTTCTAAGCCTCTCTTTATAGCTGTAATAAACATTTCCCTTGTACTTATTGGCTCAACCAATATTGTATACATTTTACATCTATTACCACCTATAATATCTGTAAAAATTTGATCTCCTATTATTGCTAACTCATTATAAGGTAAATTTAATTCTTCACTTACTTTTTTAAATCCTCTTTTTAGAGGTTTTGTTCCAAAATAAATATATGGAATATCTAAGATTTTAGCTACTTTTTTTACCTTTTCTTTTTTATTTGAGTTAGATAAAATGCAGAATTTTATATTTTGCTCCTTTAAATTATTGCACCATTCTTCTGCACCTTCTAATAAATTATGATCTAAATCTATTAATGTATTATCTACATCTAAAATTATTCCTTTTATATTATTTTCTCTTAATTTTTCTATATCTACATCTTTTATATTTTTACAATAAAAATCAGGATATAATATCATTAATTTATCCTCCTATTTTTCTTCCCATATCTTATCAATATGTCCATTGTTTGTCAAGAAAATTAAGCTTTCAATTTTCTACATAATTTAGGGACAAGGGATTTGGGGACGGTGCTAAAATCCCTATTGTTAATAGGGATTTTTTTAGCCACCTAGATTTTAGCTAGATGGCTATATTTTCTTTATAGCAGGGAAAACAAGAACGTCCCTAAATTCCTATTTACAAAATCTATGATTTCCTATTGTTACAGTCATTGGTCTTGACCATATCCATTTGTTTGTTGCAGTTGCAGGATTAAAATAATATACTGCTCCATATGATGGATCCCAACCATTTAAAGCATCTTGAGCAGCTTTTTTGGCTGTTGAATTTGGAGTTAAATTTATTTGACCATCTCGAACAGCATCAAAAGCTCCACTTTGGTATACTACTCCAGAAATAGTATTAGGAAATGAGCTACTTCTTACTCTGTTTAATACAACTGCACCAACAGCTACTTGTCCAGTATATGGCTCTCCTCTAGCTTCGCCATATATAACTCTTGCTAATAGGTTTAAGTCTGATGAATTTGAACTTGATGAACTAGATGATGATGAATTAAATATTCCCATAGCCTCTAATGTATTTTTACCAGCAATTCCATCTACAGCTAAATTGTTCTTTCTTTGAAAATATTTAACTGCTTCTACAGTTTGACTACCATATATTCCATCTATATTTCCCTTATAATATCCCCATCTTTTTAATTTGGTTTGTATTTGTGTAACTTCGCTACCTCTAGAACCACATTTAGAAAGTGCCTCTACTTCGTTGTCCTCAGGAATTTTAGATAATATAACAAGGAATGTAGTTGCTAGTAATATAATTACTGACAGAATTGCCAAAATTTTTAACGATTTATTTTTTATCTTTTTAAACATAAAAAACACCACACTTATAAAACAATTTAAAATTATTTTATCCATATATGGTGTTTTTATACAATATATTAAAATATTCCTTCTATTACTCCATTTTCGTCAATATTTATATTCTCTGCTGCAGGTTTTTTAGGAAGACCTGGCATTGTCATTATCTTTCCTGTTAAAACAACAATAAACTCTGCACCTTCTTTTAATTTTAATTCTGTTACATGAAGATTAAATGGTTTATCTCCTAATAAATCTTTTGGATCATCTGAGAAAGAATATTGCGTTTTTGCAATACACACTGGAAATTTTGAATCATTTAATTCTTTTAGCTGTTCTTTTGCAATATCCGAATATTCTACATCAGTTGCACCATAAATCTTTTGTGCTACAGCTTTTATTTTTGCTTCAACAGTATCATTAATATCATATATATATTTAAACTCATTCTTTGTTTCACATATCTTTGTAAGCTTTTGTGCTAAATCAATAGCTCCTTCTCCACCTTTTGCCCAGTTTTCTAATAAACTTACTTCTACAACTCCGTTTAATACTTCTTTTAATATTTCTATTTCTTTATCAGTATCTGTAGTAAATTTATTTATTGCAACTATTGGTGTTATTCCATATTTCTTTATATTATCAATATGTCTTAATAAATTATGAATTCCTATTTTTAAAGCTTCAACATTTTCTTTTGAACAATCTTCTTTATTTGCCCCACCATGATATTTTAAAGCTCTTAAAGTTGCAACTATTACAACTGCATCAGGTGTTTTATCTAGTAATCTACATTTTATATCTAAGAATTTTTCTGCTCCTAAATCTGCCCCAAATCCAGCTTCTGTAACCACATAATCGCCCATTTTTAATGCCATATTTGTTGCAATTATACTATTACAGCCATGTGCAATATTAGCAAATGGACCTCCATGTATTAATACTGGATTATTTTCTAATGTTTGAACTAGATTAGGTTTTATTGCGTCTTTAAGAATTACTGCTAAACTTCCATCAGCTTTTAAATCTCTACATGTTACAGGTTTATTTTGTTTATTATAACCAATAACTATGTTTCCTAATCTTCTTTTTAAATCTTGCATATCTTTAGATAAACATAGAATTGCCATTATTTCGGAAGCAACTGTTATATCAAAACCGTCTTCTCTTGGCTTCATATTTTTCTCGCCAGAAAGAGATACTTCCACTTTTCTTAATGCCCTATCATTTAAATCTAAACATCTTTTCCATGTTACTTTTTCTATTTCTAGCTCATTTCCTTGCCAAATGTGATTGTCTATAATTGCACTTAAAAGATTATTGGCTGTTGTTATTGCATGAATATCTCCCGTAAAATGTAAATTTATATCTTCCATAGGTGCTACTTGTGAATAGCCTCCACCTGTAGCTCCTCCTTTAATCCCAAACACTGGGCCTAAAGAAGGTTCACGTAATGCTAATACTGCTTTTTTATTTATCTTATAAAACGCATCTGCTAATCCTATAGAGGTAGTTGTTTTACCTTCACCAAGTGGTGTAGGATTTATTGCAGTAACTAATATAAGCTTTCCATCTTTATTGTTTTTGATTTTATCGTAATAATCTAAAGATATTTTGGCTTTATATTTACCATATTGCTCTAGATAATCTTCAGTTATTCCTAACTTTTGAGCAATTTCATTTATATTTTTTAATTTTGCATTTCTTGCAATTTCGATATCTTGCATAACATTATCTCCTAAATTTTATTTTTTAGAATACACATCCAACAATTATACCAATTATAGCTCCCACAAATACTTGAAATGGTGTATGTCCTAGAACTTCTACTAATTTTTCAGAAACCTGTACTCCAGATAAACCAGGTGTTTCTATTAATTTATTTAATAATTTTGCTTGTTTTCCTGCTGCTCTTCTTACTCCTGCGGCATCATACATAACAACAAAAGCAAAAATAACTGAAAGAGCAAATATAGAACTATCCAAGCCGTGTTCCCTACCAATTAATGTTGCTAAAGAAACAACTACTGCTGAATGTGAACTTGGCATTCCTCCTGCTCCTAATATTCTTTTAAAGTTAAATTTCTTTGTAGTTACTAAATCCCAAATAACTTTAAATAATTGTATTCCAAACCATGTTAATAATGGTACATAAATAAATTTGTTTGTTATAAATTCTGTAAAATAGTTCATCTCCCTTTATCCTATCCTTCCTTTGGTAAAAAATTCTCTTCTGTTATATTTCCATCATTATTTATTAAGATATTGATTCTCTTTTCTGAATCTTCTAATATTTTATTACATTCTTTTGAAAGTTTTATACCTTCTTCAAATTTTTTAACAGCTTCATCTAATGATAAATCTCCTTTTTCTAATTCAGCTGTAATTTGCTCTAATTTTTTCATTGCTTCTTCAAAATTAATCTCTTCCATATTTCCCCCATATCTTAAAGAATTTTAGCTTGCTTCTCGCCATCTTGCATTCGAATATTTATTGTATCATCTTTTTGTAAGTCAGCTATACTCTTTACAATACCATTATTTTTTTCTATTATCGAATATCCTCTACTTAAAGTTTTTAAAGGACTTAATGCATCTAATTTAGAAAAATTCTTTATAGCTTGTGTTTTACTTACTTGAAGTTTATTTGTTACACTATTTGTTATGGATTTTACTAACATGTCTAATTTTAAATAATTATCATTTACAATTTTTAATGGATCAGTATAAACTCTACTCCTCATACATTTTTCATATCTCATTTGCATTAGTTCTACTTTTTTCTTTAATGCATTTTTTAATCTAATATTATATGTACTTAAATTTTGTATTATGTCTGCTATATTAGGCACCACTATTTCTGCTGCAGCTGAAGGCGTTGGAGCACGCAGATCTGCCACAAAATCCGAAATAGAAAAGTCCGTTTCATGTCCTACTGCAGAAACAATTGGAAGTTCTGACTCATAAATAGCTCTTGCTACAACTTCTTCGTTAAAAGGCCATAAATCCTCTAACGATCCTCCTCCTCTTGCCAATATCAAGACATCAGCTAATTTATTTTTATTCATTATTTTAATAGCTTCTGCAATCTTTTCTCCTGCACCTTCTCCTTGAACAGGAACTGGATATAGTCTTATATATACATTTGGATTTCTTCTTGTAGAAACATTTATAATATCTTTAATTACTGAACCTGTATTAGAAGTTAATACCCCTATAACTTTTGGCATAACTGGTAATTGTTTTTTATGTTCTTGGCTAAATAATCCTTCTTTTTCTAATTTAGCCTTTAACTCTTCGTATGCAGCGTAAAGACTTCCCATTCCATCTTCTTGCATAGCTTTACAATATAATTGATACACGCCATCTCTTTCAAAAACTGAAACTGTACCAAAAGCTAACACACTCATTCCATCTTTTGGTACAAATTTTAAATTAGATGTATATGATTTAAACATAATACATTTAATTAAAGAATTGTCATCTTTTAATGTAAAATACATATGACCAGTGTAATGGTGCTTAAAATTCGAGATTTCTCCTTTAATTAATATATTATTTAAGTATTCATCATCCGCTATTTTATTTTTTATATAACTATTTAATTCTGTTACAGATATTGCTTTATATTCCATTATTCTATATTTAACTCCTTAACTACATTTGCAAGTACTCCATTAATAAATGATGCAGATGTATCTTCACCATACTTTTTAGCAAGTTCTACGACTTCATTTATTACTACTTTAAAAGGAATTTCTTTGTACTGAATTTCATAAATTGCTAATATTAATAAAGCTTTATCAATTTTAGATATTCTATCTATTGTCCAATTATCTTTAAGATTCTTTGAAATTTTTTCTGTAATGTCCCCTATATTATTATTTATTGCATTTATAGCATTTTGTATATCTTCTTTATCTCTTTCTTTTAGATTATTTTCCTCTAAAAAAATTTCTAATTCTTCTTTATTCATTTCTTTATTTATTTGACCACTATATAATATTTTAAATGTTAATTCTCTTTTTGCTGATTTTTCCATTTAATTCCCCTCTTACATTTTGTCTATAAAATTTTTTAATTTTTCTTTTACTGCATATTTATTTCTTTGAACATAATTTCCTATAAAAATGCCCATCACAATTAATATAATACCAATAATCAACTTGTATAAACCTGTTAATAGAATTAATATTGCAATCACAGCACCACTTATAGCTCCACTATATTCAGAAACAAAATCTTTAAAATTATTCATATTTATCTCCCTTTCTAACCTTCAACCTTGTTTTCTACTGTTGGAGTAATATTTCTAACTCTTACATTTACTGCTTTAGTTTCTAAATCTGAAGTTTTCTTTATGGCTTCTTTTACTCTATTTTGTATACTTGCAGTTAAATCTTTAATTACAATATTTGGATGTACATATAATGTAACATATACTCTTAAATTATTTTCTTTATCTAATCCAACTTTTGCTACAACATTTTCTGTTCCATCAAACCCATTAACTATATTTACAACTAGGTTCTCTAGAGTATCTTTAGAAATTAATAATCTTCCATTATCATTTTCCATTAAAATACCATCTTTAGTAGCTCTTTCATCTTTGCCACCAAAGAAAATTGCTTTTAATGCTAGTAGTATAAACACAATTGAAACGCCTAATATTATATTAGAAGTTGGTTCTGTAGATAATGCACTTTCTATATATGGCATTAAATTTTCTAATTCTATCCAACCAAATATTATACTTGCTGTAATTACTGACAATACAAACATTATTATTGAAAATATAACTAATATAAATCTATCTAAAAATTTCATATTTTCCTCCTTAGTTTTCTTCTGTTTTTTCTATATTTACACCTTGAACATGTACATTTACTTCATTTACTTTTAATCCTGTCATTGTTTCTACTGATTGTTTTACTTTATTTTGAATATCGAAAGCTACATCTGGTATACGAACACCATAATTTACAATTATGTTTACATCTATTTTTACATTATTTCCATCAGTTTCTGCTTTAATACCTTTGCTTAAATTTTTCTTTCCACTTAATACTTCTGTTATACCACCAGCTATTCCACCAGCCATTTCAGCTACTCCTGAGATTTCTGAAACAGCAATTCCTGCAATAGTTGTTATAACTTCTTCTGCGATATTTATGTTATCTTCTTCCTCGTTTAAAATATTTTCTACTAAATTTACATTCTCATTATTTTCTTCCATAGTTATCCCTCCTATATTTACTCTAGCATCGTTCAAGAGTATTACATAACAAAAAAATTGATATACTTAAAATCTGTATCAAGTATATCAATTTCTATATATTTTTACAACTATTTTCCAAAAAATATTTAATGCTCTAAAAATTATATGTCTTTAGAAAAAATCATACCTGCAATTAAATGATTTCCTCTTAAAAAATCTGCTGTAGGCATTCTTTTGGCATTTTCGCCTTGGATCTCTAATATTTTTAATACTCCACCATTAGCTTTTATATATAATCCATCTTTATCATCTGCAATTAAAATTGTTCCTGCTACTAGATTATTAAACTTAGCTTCATATTCTTCAAATTCGGTTTTATACGAAAAGAATTCTTCCTTTGTTAATACTTTTGATTTCCAAAATTTGATTTTCTTACCATCTATATATGAATATGCTCCCATTATTGGATTAAGACCCCTAATCAAATTATGAATCTTATTTGCATCAGAGTTTTCCCAGTCTATTAATGCCATTTCTTTATTAAGCATTGGTGCTAAAGTTGCTTCTTCTGTTTGTTTCTCCCTTGGTGCTTTACCTTCTTCTATTAATTTTAAAGTCTTTACTAAGATTTCTCCACCAATCTTAGAAAGTTTTTGCCATAAATCGCCTGTTGTTTCCTCTGGACCAATTTCAACTTCTTGTTTAAGAATCATATCTCCTGTATCCATACCTTCGTTCATATACATTGTTGTAATTCCAGTAGTTTTGTCACCATTTAAAACTGCCCATTGAATTGGCGCAGCTCCTCTATATTTAGGAAGTAATGAACCATGAACATTTATACAACCTAACTTAGGAATTTCTAATATTTCTTTTGGTAAAATTTTTCCATATGCTACAACACAAATTACATCTGGATCCAAAGTTTTAATTTCATCTAAAAATTCTGTATTATTTTTTATTTTAATTGGTTGATAAATTTTTAGATTTTTTTCTAAAGCATATTCTTTTACTGATGAATGTGCTAGCTTCATTCCTCTTCCTTTTGGTTTATCCGGATTTGTTACTACTCCAATTATTTCGAATCCTGCATTATATATACTTTTTAATGATTCTTGTGCAAAATCTGGAGTTCCCATAAATAATATTTTTAACATAAACAATCTCCTTTTAAAATTACAAATAATCTATATCCATTATTCTGGCTTAATAGTTTCTAATGTTCCAGGTAACATATTGTCTACAAATAAAATTCCATCCAAATGATCAGTCTCGTGACAAATTGCTTGCGCTAATAAGTCTTTTGCTTTAATTTTTTGTTTTTTACCATCTAAATCATAATATTCTGCTTCTACTTCTTTTGGTCTTAAAAGTACAGCAAATTGATTAGGAAAACTTAGACAACCTTCTTCTACCTCATGTTCTCCTTTTGTTTTTGTAATTACAGGATTTATTAGTACAATAGGTCCCTTTCCATCATATATATCTATTACAATAACTCTTTTTAATATTCCAACTTGTTGTGCAGCTAATCCTACTCCGTTATTTTTATGCATAGTTTCTATCATATCATCTACAAGTTCTTTTAATTTATCATCAAACTTTTCTACTTCCCTTGCTCTTTTTCTTAATATTTCATCTCCGTTTTGTCTAATTAATCTAATTGCCATTTTTTCCTCCTTTTATAAAAATCACATCATATTTGTTGGATTTATATCTGCAATAACTCTTGCATTATTTTTTAATAATTCTTTGTCATATAAGCATTCATTTATAATCTCTATTAATTCGTCGTTTACTTCTGCTTTTATTATTATTCTCCATCTATACCTATTTTTTATTTTATCTATTGGTGCAGGTAATGGTTTTAAAATGTTTGCAGATATATCTTCTTGTTGTATTTTTTTATGTAAATTAGTATATAGTTGATTAGCAGTTTTAGATACAATTTCTTCTCTTTCACCGCTTATTCCAAACATAATTATATCACAAAAAGGCGGATATCTCAATTGCTTTCTTAATTTTATTTCTATATTATAAAACTCTTCATAGTTTTGTTTTTTAGAATATTGAATACTATAATTATCTGGATTATATGTTTGAATTATTACATTTCCTGGTAATTTTTCTCTTCCAGCTCTTCCTGCTACTTGTACAAGCAAATCGAATGTTCTTTCACTTGCCCTATAATCATCTATATTTAGACTTCCATCTGCAGAAACAACACCAACCAATGTAACATCTGGAAAATGATGACCTTTAACAATCATTTGTGTTCCAATTAGTATATCTATTTTTTCCTCATTGAACTTTCTAAGAATTTCTTCATGTGAATTTTTCTTTGTCACTGTGTCTATATCCATTCTAATTGTTGAAGCTTTTGGAAACATTTTATTTATTTCCAGTTCTAATTTTTGAGTTCCTGTTCCAAAATGTCTTATTTTCTTGCTACCACAATTAGGACATATCTTAACTAAAGATTCCTCGTATCCACAATAGTGGCATTTTAATTTTTCTTCTTTTTTGTGATATGTAAGACTTATATTGCAATTTTTGCATTTAGCTACATATCCGCAATCTCTACACATTATAAATGTAGAAAATCCCCTTCTATTTAAGAAAAGAATCGTTTGTTTCTTATTCTTTAAATTTTCTTCTATTAACTTATATAATTTAACACTAATCATTGTTCTATTGCCATTGGCAAGTTCCTGTTTTAAATCTACAACTTGTATACTTGGCAAATTAGAGTTATTTGCTCTTTTAGTTAATTTTAAAAGTTCTATATCTCCTTTTTGTGCTTCATAAAATGTTGTTATATCAGGTGTTGCACTCCCTAATAATACAGGTATTTTATTATATTTAGCTAGCTCTGTTGCTACTTCTTTTGCATTATATCTAGGTGGCATTTCTGATTTATAAGAAGAATCATGCTCTTCATCAATTATTATTATCCCAAGATTTTTAACTGGTGCAAAAATTGCTGACCTAGCACCTATAACAATTCTTGCCTCACCACTTTCTATTCGTTCCCAGCTGTCATGTCTTTCGCCAACGGATAATTTACTATGCAATACAGAGATAATGTCTTTTCCAAATCTTTCTATAAATCTATTAATCATTTGTGGTGTAAGTGAAATTTCTGGAACTAGCATTATAGCACTTTTACCTTGTTCTACTATTTTTTCTATTAATTGTAAATATATTTCTGTTTTTCCAGAACCAGTTACACCATATAATAAATATTTTTTAAATTCTTTTCTTTCTATTGAATCTGCAATTTTAGAATACGCTATTTGTTGTTCAGTTGTAAATTGTAAATTTTTTGTTCTTGTAATATCTTTGTGTAATAAAGGATCTCTTACTACCTTTTGTTCTTGTAGTTTTAAAAATCCATTCTTTTCTAGAGTTTTTACAATTGATCTTGAAGTATCTGTTTTTTCTATTAATTCTGAGTGCAAGGTTTGTCCGTTTTTTATTAAATATTCTAAAAGTCTTTTTTGTTTTTCTGATTTTATCTTCTTATTGTTGATATAATCCAATGTTTGTTCATTACTCATAACTAAAGAAACAAATATCGCTGTTTTATCTTTTGCACGATTTGCAAAATTCTTTGTAGTTGTTCCTGGTTTAAGCATTAATTTCATACATTCTGCTACATTTGAAAAATATCTTTTTGCCATCCATTTAGCTAAAATTATTTTTTCGGTTGTTAAAGATTGTTCTTCTATTTTAGCAATGTCTTTTACTTCATATTCCGTACTTTCTTTAATGTTAGTTACAAATCCTTCTTCTAATTTCTTACTTCTTCCGAAAGGAATTAGTACTCTACTTCCTATTGATATATTATTTTCCATTTCTTTTGGTATATTGTAGTCAAAATGCCTATTTAAAGTTTTTACATTAGATTCTATAATTACTTCTGCTATCATTTTGTCTCCTTATTCTAGATATATAGAAAAAGATATTATTATTCTTTTTTATATAAGAACAACAATATCTTAATTTTAAAACTCTGGATTTTTTACTTTAGCTTCTTCTTCGATTATTTTTTGTATTATAGATACCGTTTTTTCTAAATCGTTATTTTTTATTACATAGTCATATATCCCAATTTTTGATTCTTCAAAATCGAATCTATTTAATCTTAATTGAATCTCTTTTGGGCTTGGTTTGTCTATTCTACTTTCTAATCTTTTTTGTAGTTCAGCTTTTGGAACTCTTAAAAATATTGTTACTACTTTCGTGTCTTGTTTTAATAGTTCGATTAAATGTTGAGTTCCATTTACATCTATATCTTTTACAATAATTTTTCCTTCTTTTATTCTTTCATTTAAAATTTTTCTTGATGTCCCATAATAATGATTATGATGTACGTCATATTCATATAATTCCCCATCTTTTATCATTCTTTCAAATTCTTCTGTTGAAACAAAATTATATGTTTCTCCTGGTACATCTCCTGGTCTTACTTCTCTATCTGTATAAGAAGGTATTGCTATTACATTTTCCATTCTTTTAATTAGTTCTTTTTGAATAGTATTTTTTCCTGCTCCAGCAACACCAGACAATATAACTAGCATAAAACCACCTTTCCTTCAGCTACTTCGTTAGTTGCTAGTGTTACAGCTGAATGAGATTTTACTTTTGTTACAGTAGGTTTTCCTGCTGCTATTTGTCTTGCTCTTTTAGAGACCATAATTACTAAAGTATATCTATTATCTACTTTTGTTAATAAATCTGTTACAGATGGTTTAACTAACATATTAAATTCCTCCCTTAATTATTTTCTATATTCTTGTCTAGTCTTGATGCTACTGTTTCTGGTTGAAGTGCAGAAAGTATTAAATGATCTGAATCTGTAATAACTACAGCTCTTGTTCTTCTTCCATATGTGGCATCTATTGCTGTTCCTTTATCTTTTGCCTCTTGCACCATTCTTTTTATAGGTGCAGATTCTGGACTTACTATTGCTATAATTCTATTTGCAGAAACTATATTTCCAAAACCAATATTTACTAATTGCATTATAAAATCACTTCCTATTCTATATTTTGAACTTGTTCTCTAACATCTTCTAGTTCAGTTTTTAGTTCTATTACTAAATTTGTTATTTCTAAACAATTTGATTTAGAACCTATTGTATTTACTTCTCTATTCATCTCTTGTATTATAAAATCTAATCTTTTTCCTGCTTTTTTAATACTTTCAGATTGTAATAGTTCTTTAAATTGTACAATATGACTTTTTAATCTTGTGATTTCTTCTTCTATTGATGTTTTGTCTGCATATAGAACTACTTCTTGTGAAATCCTTGCTTCATCTACTATATCTGTTTGTAGCATTTCCTTTATTCTGTCCTTTAATTTTACTACATATTGATCAATAAGTCCAGTAGAATATTGTGAAATATTTAAAATATTCTCATTAATTAGATCTAGTCTTTTTAACATATCTTCTGACAATTTTCTACCTTCTGTTTCTCTTGTTTCTACTAAATTATCTATAGCTTCTTCTAAAGCAATACTTAATTCTTCCCACAAAACATCTGAATTATCATCTTGGCTTATGTTTAAAACATCTGGTAATCTTGCTATTTTCATAACTGTGATATCATTAATTATGTCGTTTTCTGTCTCTAATTTTTTTAATTCTTCAATATATGCCTTTGCTAAACTCTGATTTATAGTAATTTTCTTTCCTAAATTGCTATTATTTACAAAAGTTATACTGACATCTATTTTTCCTCTTTCTATTTTTTCTAGTATTTTCTTTTTTATTTTATCTTCTAAAAAGCTTAGCACATATGGAAGTCTTATATTAATATCAGCATATCTATGATTTACAGCTTTAATTTCTACAGTATACTCTCTTTCTGCATTAGTATAAGAACCTCTACCAAAACCTGTCATACTTCTTATCATTATTTTTCTCTCCTATTTCTTTTTCTTCTTTTTTGATTTTTTCTTTGAATTCTTATTTGATTTAGTTTGTGTTTTTGCTTTTGATTGAACTGTATTTTTTTCTTTATTTTCTTTTTGTTGTTCTTCAGCTTTGTCTTCCACTTCCGCTTCTTTTTTATCTTTTTTGTTTTCTTCTTGGTCAGTATTAGTTTTCTCTTCTACTTTTTTGTTTCTTCTTCTATGTGTTTCTATTTTTATAATTTTTTCTTCTTTAACAATCTCGCTGATATCGTTTAAACTTCTTAGATATTCTTTTTTAGTTTTACTATATATCCTTACACATTTAATAATATAATATACAGATATTAACAATGATTCAATTGCGATAACCATAACAAATTTATCTATAAATAGTTGATAAATATATACCTCGCATAAGGTAACTATAGCAACAAATAAAGCTTCCAGACCATGTGTAAACAATGTTAAATCTATCTTTTTGTAGCTTCTCTCAAATAAAATTATTGAAAATATTAATATAGAAATACTAAACACTTTTAAATCTACAACAAAAGTATCTTCTCTTATATTCATATATCCCAATATTTTTAATATACAAAATGCTAATATCACTATAGCAATTATTATGTTTCTAAAGATTTTTTTATTTGCCTTTTTCTCATATTCTTTCGACATTTTCTTTTGTTGTTTCTTTTCTTTTTCTATTTCAGCAATTATTTTTTCTGCTTTTTTATCTTTCTTTTTGTTTTCTTTCTTTTTTTCTTCTACATTCTCAGTTTTGTCTGTTTCTTTAGTATCTTCTTTTACTATTTCCTCTTTTTTATTTTTTTCTTCTTTTTTAGTTTCTACAGTTTTTTCTTCTTTTTGTTCTGTTGTGTTTGCTACATCTTCTATTATTTCTTCTTTATTCTCTTGCATTACTTCTTTTGTAGTATTAGTTGTTTTCTTAGTTTTTGGTTGATTTTTCTTTGATTTTTTATTCTTCTTAGACATATTTAACACTCCTTAATTTAAATCTCCTAATTCATACATTAATATTCCACTCACTACTAATGCTACTGTTTCTGTTCTTAGAATTCTTTTTCCTAATGTAACTACAGATACATTTTGATTTAATCTTAATTGTTCTATTTCACTTTCTGCAAATCCACCTTCTGGACCAATTACAATACAAATATTTAATTCTTCTTTATTATCATTCTTTAATTGTTCTATTTCGTCTTTTATACTTATCTTTTCTTCGTTTTCATATAGGACAAAAATTTTATCAAACTCATCAAATTTTATATCAGCTATATTTATTATATTTTCTATGGTAGGAATTATATCTCGTCCAGATTGTTTTGCAGCTACTTCTGCAATTTTTCGCCACCTATCTACTTTATTTTGTTTATCTTTATCTTTTAATTTTATTACTGTCCTTTTTGTAATTACCGGAACTATAGTTTTCACTCCTAGTTCAGTTGCCTTTTGAATTATTAATTCCATCTTATCTGACTTTGGCAATCCCTGAAAGATAGTTATATTCAAATTAGATTCTGCTAAGCTTTTTACTTCGTCTAAAATTTTACATACTATTTTGTTTTCTTCTATATTTTTTATTACGCATTCATAATTTTTCTGAGTATCTGAATTGCAAATATTAATCTTATCATCGATTTTTTTCCTTAATACATTTTTTATATGATTTACATCACTACCAGTAATCCATATTTCTTCATTTTCTTTTAGATTTTCTGTTTTTATAAAAAATTTTGGCATTTATCTGCTCCTATCTAATTTTTTCGATTTCATTATACTCTTTTTAACAATTTAATTCAAGGAAAACCAAAAGAATTATCTAGTTTTCTAAAATTATAGCTGGTTTATTGCTTACTTTCTCACAAAACATTTCGTCATGTTCTATAAATAAAAGTGTTGGCATATATTCCAAAATCATATTTTCTATTTGCTCACGAGTTTGTATATCTATGTAATTTAACGGTTCATCCCAAATGTATATATGAGCATTTTCTGATATGCTTTTACCTAACAAAATTTTCTTTTTTTGACCCTCACTTAAATTTTCTAAATTATGTTCCATCTCTGTTTGGGTTATTCCCATTTTTACTAGCATTGCTCTAAATACACTTTCGTTTAATTTATTTTCTGCAATAAATACTTTTAATGAGCCTTTTAATGTATGCGTATCTTGTGGTACATATGATATTTTTAAGTTATTTCCTATGTTTAAGATTCCTTTATATCTATTTTCTTTATTAACAATTGCTTTTATAATACTAGATTTTCCTGCTCCATTTTTTCCTTTAATACATATTCTATCTCCATTTTGTATAGAAAAATTTATAGGTTTAAATAATGGCTTTTCATATTCTATTTGTAAATTTGTAGCAGTGATAAGATCATTTTTTTCATATAGCAATGGTACTATCTTTAACTTTTCTATGTTGTCTACATTAGAAAGTAGTTTTTTTGCTTCTTGTATATTCTTATTTTTTCTTTCTTCTAAAACTTTTGATTTTTTCATTATTTTAGCAGCCTTATGACCTAAGAAGCCCTTGTCCAGCATTTCTTTACTTCCGCTTTTATTCTGTTTTTCTTTTTCTGCTGCGTTAGACCATTTCTTACTTTCTTTACTTGCATTCTCTAATTTTTTTATTTCTTTTCCTAATTTTTCGTTTTGCTTTAGTTCGAAATTATTTTGTCTATCAAAAGCTTCTTTCCATACAGAATAATTTCCTTGAATTATATCTATGTTTGAATTATTTATAGCCATAATATGATCTGTAACTTTATTTAATAAATTTCTGTCATGTGAAACAAGGATAAATCCTTTTTTATTTTTTAAATATTTTTCTACATCTAATTTTGAAACATCATCTAAATGATTTGTTGGTTCGTCAATTAATAAAAAATTATTATCTTTTAAAAACAATGCTACAAGCATGGCTTTTACTTTTTCTCCACCACTTAGTGTTTGAAAAGTTCTGTATAACGCCTCTATATTAAAATTCAAAATATTTAGTTCTTTAATAATTTCCCAATCTTCTGCCATGCAAAAATCTTGAATCACTTCCATAGTTAATTTATTTTCATCTACTTTAAATGGAAAATAATCTATATCTACATTCTTTGTAATTATTCCATCATATTTAAGCTTTCCAGATAAAATTTGTAATAATGTAGTTTTTCCTTTTCCATTTCTGCCTATAAGGCCCAATCTCCAATTTGTATCTAAATTAACAGATACATCATCAAAAATATTTTCTATTCCATTATCATATCTAAAACTTAAATTTTTTATTTGAATTAGTGACATTTTACCTCCTTCTGGATTTATCGGGATTTAGGGACGGTCCATCGTCGGGATTCGGGGACGGTCCTTTTTTCCCTGTCTCATTTTTTAGTTTCTCGACTCTATCCCATTATTAATTATAATTGTCTTTTAATCCATTCCATTATTAAATCTACCACATATTTAATTTCTTTTTGGGTTAGTTCCTTTTCTTTTCTTATTTGATGCCATTTATATAAACATCCTCTACAACAAGTAGCAGTTGCATGTTGTGCAATAAATACTGGGTGTCCTTTCATAGGAGTTTGTTTTCCGTCATTTATTATTTCTTTCGGAGCTAATCTTTTGGTTATGAAATCATATGCGTGACTTTCTATTGTATCCATTCCTTTTTCTTTTATATATTCTTTCTCTTTTTCTTTTAACTTAAAACCTGACCTAAATTTCGATTTGCTTAAAGCTTGTAATTGGTTATTTATAAATTCTTCTTCTGTCATAATTATCCTCCTAATAGAATTTTTTAACATTTAACTTTTTCATAACCGGGATTTAAGGAACGTCCCCAAATCCCGAATCCCGAATCCCCGAAGGAACGTTTCAAATCCCGAAATTCCTATTAAAAAAAGAATAGACAAAAAGCCTATTCCTCAAAATCAAATGCAGTTCTTTTTGTTCTAATTTCTTTGCACATATTTGAAACTCTTACATGTCTAGGATCTGTTTTATATTTTTGTAAGTCTTCTAAACTTTCAAATTCAGAAATTAGAATTGCATCATATTCATCGTTATCAATATTTTTTCCTACCTGCATACTTTTTATTACATCAATTTGATTTTCTAAAGCTTTTAAGCCATCTAGAAATTCATTCATTTCTTTTTCTGTATTTTCTTTAAATTTCCACATTACTATATGTTTAATCATTTTTTTCCTCCTAATCTTTTATTTTTATATTTAATAAATATGCTAAATCCATAACTTGAAGTTCATTTATTATTGCACCTTTTATATCTGCAAGTGTTGTTGATAAACCTTGGATTATGCATGTTGACAAATCTATATCTTTTAAACGAGTATTAAATATTTGCGCTTTTGTGAAATCTATACTATCAAATTTTGTATTTTTTAAAATTGAATCTTGTATATATGAATTTATTAATGTTGTATCTTTTAATTTTAAATTATTAAAAGTTGTATTAGACATATTTGAATAATTTAAATTAGAATCCTGTATTTGTACTGACATAAATGTATTTTCTATAAAATTACAACCTGTCATCTTGCAATTTTTAAATTTGCAATTAATAAAACTACAAGTTTCAAAAGTAGTATTTGAAAAGTTACAATTATCAAATATTATATCTTTAAAATATACTTTTTCTAATGAACTATCTATTATTTCTGTATGTATAAATTTAGAGTTATCTATATCTTTTTTATATACATTTAAATTTTTTTGTGAAATATTTTGTACTGTTTCGTTCTTTAGTTCTTCTTCATTTTCTAATTTATCAAAAAAGTTTTCTTCCATTTTGTTCCTGCCTACCTATATATTTAATACTTTTATATAATAACACTAAAGGAAGTAATTATCAATTACTTCCTTTATAAAATTCTATTCTAGCTGTTATTTCTTCTACCTTTTCTAAATTCACTTAAATGTCTCTCAAAACTAACTGATGATGTTGCAGTTAAATAAGAGCCATTTTCTGAAACTATAATACTATTTCCTCCACGAGTGGTTTGCCAAAAATAAGTCGCATTATCTTCATCTAAAATTTTATAATTGTTTTTTAATTCTTCAATTGGAATATTAAGAACTTTACTTGCAATTTCTAAACTTTTTTGATTCATTTTACTTCACAATCCCTTCAAAATATTTTATATAAACAATTTTATTATATTAATATACTAGTTGCAAGTTTTTATTTTTAGTTATTCCTAATATTTTTAATCCATTTCGTATATATTTATTTTTCATCATATATTTCCATACTAAACCTGTCAAATAATTTTCTATCATTAATATTTCTATTCCTTTATCTATACCTAAGTATTCTTTTGCTACCCACCTTTTAGTCCTTGCTAAATTATAACTATCTTTTAACCCATATTTTCCCCATAAATATGGGCAATTATTATAAAAGTATTCTAATGCTTTAATACTTTCTTTTGGAATAAATACTATTGACCCTATTGCCCCACAAGGAGCTATAGTTCCATCATTTTCTATATCTAAATTAGAAAACCTAGGTGATGCACCATAACCACCAGAATATCCTCCTGGTCCAACACATGCAGTTAATCCCCATGAATTTTCATTAAACGTTTTAAATTTATCTATATTATTAATACAGTATTCTCTATTCGCTAATGATGCTTTTATCGAATTTTCGAACCAATCTATTCCATCTAAATCTTTCTTTCCATTAAAGTCTATCCAAGCATGTGAATACTGATATGTAAATAAACTTCCTCCATACGAAAAGATTATATTTTTTATGTCTTTATAATCGTTCTTAGGTCGTTTGAATTCATAGTACATTTCTTTATTAATCGGATAACTTTCTGAAGCAACTCCTAAAACATACATCATTAACTGTTCTGCATACATATCCCAATTACCCCAAAATCCAATCTCTGGTTTATATCCCATATAAAAGTAATTAGTTTTAGGATTTACATACCACTTCCAATTTATTTTATTGTATAATTTATCTGCTTTTGTCTTTATAATTCCACTAAAATATTCTCCAACAAGTAAAGCCCCACAAATAAAAATTGCAGTATCAATTATTGATATTTCTGAGTTCCATTCTCTTTTACCCGTTTTCATATTTACAAAATGATAAAAAAAGCCATTTTTCCCTTCAACATTATTTAAAAATGTATCTAAAGTTCTATTGGCTTTTTCATATCCTTCTTCATATTTTATTAATTTTCTTTCCACCGAAATTACTAATGCTGCTAATCCATATCCTACTGCCGCAATACTTGCCACATTTTTTGAATATACAGTTTTATCTCTTATTAAGCCATTTTCGTTCGCTTCTTGTATAAAATATTTCAGACTATATTTTAACTCTTTTAATAATAAATCTTTTCCATGTAATTTCACTATTCTCATACCATCACCCTTTAAATTATATTAACATATAATTTAAATTATTTGTATGGAAATAGTTGGTACGGGATTTGGGGACGGTCCTAAAATCCCGAGTTTAATATTTCTGCTTCCTCTTCTTCAGTTAAATATCCATATTCCACCATTTTATCTGCAACTTGTTTTTGCCTTTCTTTTGCAAGTTTTGGATTTTCCTTTGGATTATATACAGATGGAGCATTAGGTATGCCTGCAAGCATTATACATTCTCCTGCAGTCATCTCATTTGGAGATTTACCAAAATACCCTTTACAGGCATCTTTTATATTATAATATCCGTTTCCAAAATAAATTGTATTTATATATAACTCTAGAATTTCATCTTTTGAATAATTTTTTTCTATTTCGTAAGCCATAAAAACTTCTGCTATTTTTCGTGTAATTTTCTTTTCCTGTGTAAAATATTCATTCTTAGCAATTTGCTGGGTTATTGTGCTTCCTCCTTCTACAAACTCCATTGCTTTAATATCATTTATAAGTGCTCGTCCTATTGCAATTATATCTATTCCACTATGTTTATAAAATCTATGATCCTCTACAGAAATAACTGCATCTAAATACATTTGTGGCAACTCTGAAATTTTTGTATAATTTGCTTTTGACTTTATTTCTTCTACTTTTTCTTCTAAAGGGGTTTCTTGTATCGCTTCTTTATACATATCATATCCTTTTCCTATTAGAAGTAATCCTATGCTTATTCCAATTAGCATCAATAAAAGTATTACTTTCAAAAATGTTTTCATTATTGCCACCTTCTTTCTTATTATGATTTTTTAGTCATTCCAATAAAAAATTGTTTTGTTATTTTATAGGGATTTAAGGAACGTCCCCAAAATCCCCCAGAGGAATATCCCCAAATCCCTATCCCCATACTCTATTCCTCCTCTTTTATAATGTTTTTACTTCCTAAGTATGTTGCCATAAAATATGCTCCATAAATTACTCCTATAATAACTGCTGTAGCTATTGCTGATGGTAATAATTCTTTAGCATTTGCTAGTACACTCATCATAGTCATAACAAATTGTATTCCAAATATAGAATGGATAATCGCTAATATTAAAGGCATTAAGAAAAATATTCCTATTTGTTTAAATAATGCTCCATTTATCATTTTCTCGTCTGCTCCAATTTTTCTTAAAATAGCATATCTTTGTTTATTATCTGAACTTTCTGTTAATTGCTTTAATGCAAGAATTGCTGAACTTGCAATTAAAAATATTATTCCTAAATAGATTGCTATAAATAATACTATTGTTGATACTCCTAAACTAGATGCTATAATTGTTATTTTTGTCATCCCATCTATTGTAATACCTTTTTCGTCTAAATTTTTGTTAAAATCAGTCTCGGTCTCGCCAGTAAATATTTTTTCTATTTCTTCTTTTTCTTCTTCTGTGGTTGCATTATAGTTAGCAGCTAAAAATGTTTCTTCTTTAATATCTTCTGTTAGATTACAACTATCTGGAACTAATATTATTCCATTATTTACATGACTTCCTGCCATCTTTATATATCCACTTTGGCACTCATCATATTTTGATTTATATTCCTTACCTGCTATATTTATTGTGCTATCCGCTTTTAAAGCTTTATTTCTAAGATTCTTCATATTATCAAAATCGCATAACATTATATATTCATCATCTTTTAATTGATATTCTGTATTTCCATATAATCTAGCAACTTTATTATAGTCAGATACTTTTATTATTTCCTCTGCAGTTTCATATAAAAGATTTGGAAACTGCTGTTTTACTTCATCATATACTGGACTTAATGTGTCTCTCCATGTTAACTCATTTGTTGCATAAACTGGAATTTCTACTACATCTTTAAGTTTAGTCATATCAAACCCATTATCTTCTAAAGTTTGAATCATTGTTTTTCTAGAATCTTCTATCTGTGCTTTTGACATTTTTTCGTTTTCTGGCAAATTAGCTGTTTTATATAGATTTAGATCTACTGGTGTTGTATCTTCTAAATCTTTTCTCATCGTATTATTTAATGATAATGCTGATGATAGTATTGTTATTGTCATAAATAGCATTAAACAGATTATTGACATACTCACTACTGTTGTATTAATTTTATTGTGCAATTGTCTTAAAACAAACATATTTACATCTTTTAAATAAATATTTTTTCTTAATTGTACTAGTTTTAATATGAAGCCAGAAACTGACCAGAATATTAAGATAGTACCTACAATTCCCATCAATATAATTGGTAACATTGCATCTGCTGTAGATAACTCATTTACTCCACCTGTTACTTTGTAATATGCATATCCAAGTATAACAACTCCAATTACAAATACTAATATGCATACCCATAAATTTTTAATTTTTATTTGTTCATTCTTTTTAGAAGCATTTAATAAATTTATTAATTTATATCTAGAAATTGTAAATGTATTAAATATCATTACTGCAATATACATTACAGCAAAATATATACATGTCTTTATACACGCATCTTTTGAAAATACAAATTCAAATTTACTCATATCTGCTGCAAATAATTTTCCTACTAAGACTGACATAAATTGTGATGCAAACACACCAATTACTAATCCTACAATTAACGAAATTATTCCAACAAAAATTGTTTCTATTAATAAAATTCTGGAAATTTGTCCTTTACTCATACCAAGCATCATATATGTTCCAAATTCCTTTTTTCTCCTATTTATTAAGAAATTATTCGCATATACAATTAAAAGTCCTAATATTATAGCAACAAAAACAGAAACAAATCCAAGCATTGTTATCATTAATTTTATTAATTCTCTTGTTGAACTAGATACTTGCATCATTGCTTCTTGACTGTCAAGTGAGTTAAACATATAAAAAATTGCTACACCTAATACTAATGTTAAAAAGTAAATTGCAAAATCTTTAATTGTTTTTCTCATATTTTTTATAGATAATTTAAATAACATCTCCTAGTTCACCTCCTAATAGAGTTTGAACTTCTATTATCTTTTCGAAGAATTCTTTTCTTGTACTTTCTCCTTTAATAAGTTCATTAAAAATCTTTCCGTCTTTAATAAATAAAATTCTACTTGCATAGCTTGCTGTGAATGAATCATGTGTAACCATTAAAATTGTTGCACTTAACTTTTGATTTAGATTTTCAAAGCTTTCTAGCAGTTGTCTTGCAGATTTACTGTCTAATGCTCCTGTTGGCTCATCTGCAAGCACTAATTTCGGATTTGTTATTATTGCCCTAGCTGAGGCAACTCTTTGTTTTTGTCCACCAGATATTTGATATGGATATTTATTTAATATGTCAGTAATTTCTAATTTTTTAGCTATTTCCTGTACTCTTTCTTCAATCTCTTTTGGTTTTACTTTTTGAATTGTAAGTGCTAATGCAATATTTTCATATGCTGTTAATGTATCTAATAAATTGAAGTCTTGAAATATAAAACCTAATTCTTCTCTTCTAAATTTATTTAAGTTATTCCCTTTTAATCTTGTTATATCTTGATTGTTAATTATTATTTTTCCTGCTGTGACTCTATCTATTGTAGATATACAATTTAGTAATGTTGTTTTTCCAGAGCCTGATGCTCCCATTATCCCTACAAATTCACCTTTCTCAATAGTAAAACTTATATTATCTATTGCTTTGGTTAAATTTGATTTATTCCCATAATATTTCTCAATATTTTTAACTTCTAATACTTTTTCCATTTTTTATCTCCTCTCTATTAACTTTAATTTTATTATACTGTTTTTTATATTTTATACAATTTATTTGGCTTACAATAATCTTACATTTTTGTAAGATTGATAGAAATTAAATAACATGCTATAATTTTTTTGTATCAAAACACAATTGTTTATAAATGGAGGTATTAGCATGACAAAACAGGAAATTATGCGGAATGAATTAGAAGTATTTTTTGATGACTGGGGCTTCTCTGTTTCAATATTGGAGGAATCTACAGATGATTATCCTCTTTTTCAGATTGGTCCTTTAGAAACTGCTAGTTTCTTGAATGATGATGGCAAATTTTTCTTAGCTTTAGTTAATAAAGTTGAGGATAAATTCCATCCATACCGTGAAGAAATCATTTTTTATTATGACGAAACTAATGAGGTTGGCAAAAAATTAACTCCGCTTGAAATTAGGATTCATAAGTATCCGGAAACACAGCATGTGTTTGTACATGATATTCCGGAGAAAAATCGTAAAAAAGGACAGATTATTTTTTATAGGTCCTGTCCAAAGGGCGGCTGTACTTTCGAATGTGAACATCTCCAGTTCAGCTCCGAGATTCCTGAGTTACAGGCTTGGATGGAACAGCAGATAGTCGGTTAACACTTTAACTAAGACAAGCCGGTACATTAATCTTACACAGATTTTTGTACCGGCTTGTAACTTTTGTGGAATATACATTTATTGTGACAAGTTTATTGATGCATAATATAATAAAAGTGCTGCATCTAGTTCATCTAATTCGGGATTCCAATCGAACAAGAAATTGTTATCATCATAAACATAAATATTAAAAATATATTCCTTGTTACATATTCGGAATAAATTTTTTTCAATATTTAAGCTATTATGTTCTCCCATTTGTTCTTCTACTATACTACTAAACATTGCAGTAATGAAATTTACTGTTTCTTCTTCTTTAATTCCATCATATAAATAATATTTGAATGCTGCATCTTCTATCTTTTCACTAAATGCCATATATATCCCTATACTTCCAATGTATGTGGAATTCTTTAATTCAATCCGTTCTTTCTCTTTTTGAAAGTCTATACTCATATATTAGCTCCTTTCATAATCCAACTAGAACATCTTGTTACTTGCATATATTATATAAGCCTCATTTAGTTTTTGCAACATTACATTTTTGTTTGAATTATTTTTTCATCTATGTTTCGACAATAAGCAAGGGCTATATGCCCCAAAAAGTTGCATATAGCCCTTGCTTTATAGAACACTTTAATCAGAAAAGTTCCTATACGCATTGTCTAAATTGCGTATCAACTTCTCCATCTCTAACTGGCAATCTTCCGAGACAGAAGGTTCTGCGTTTTTCAATGCAAAATTTAATCTATCCCACCATTGCAAGAATTCAAAGTGAATAGTCTCCGCTGGAACCTCTTCGAATTCTAAATATAGTTTAAGTTCGTCCTCGTAAGTTAGTTCAAACTCTGCCTGTAACAATCCAAGCAATGTTGGTGTTGCCTGCTTAAGAGCCATTTCGTAGCTTACCCGTCTTAAATAGCGGTTAATCTCTGTTATTGCATTTTCAAGCAGTGCTCTTTCCTCCCGGTATTTATTCGACAAAATTTCTATTTGCCATTGTGTTAAGCATTCCTTATTCATCTCTTATTCCTCCATTCTTTGGAATCTTTAACAGTTTTTGACAATACAATTATATATATTATCAGAATTTATGTCAACTGTTATTTCATATTAATAAAACTATTATTAGGAAATATTAATTTTACTTCTGTTCCTTCATCCTTTTTTGAATTTAGCTCTAATCCAATACATAATTTATCACATAACTTTTTGCATAAATATAAACCTATTCCTGTAGATTTCTTTCCTGTAATTCTTCCATTTTCACCTGTAAAGCCTTTTTCAAATACTCGCGTAATCTCACTTTCTTTAATTCCTATTCCATTATCTTTTATATGTAAAATAATATTTTCTTTTTTCTTTTCACCATATATTTCTATTTGCCTATCTGCATTTTTTGAATATTTTATAGAATTTTGTATAATTTGATTTATTATAAATATACACCATTTACTATCTGTATAAACTGTTTCATCTAAATCTTTTGTATCAATAGATATTTTATTTTGTATTAATTGTGCCTTGTTTTTTAATATACTCGCATTAACAATCTCTTTTAATTGAATTTTCCTTACAATATAATCTTTCTCTACAGTATTACTTCTAGCATAAAATAAAGCTTGTTCAGTATAATTGTCTATTTTATCTAATTCTTCATTTATGCTTTCTGTAATCTCGTTTTTGTTATTTTCAACAATCATCTTACTTGTAGCTATCGGAATTTTTATTTCGTGAATCCATAATTCTATAAAATCTTTGTAGTCTTCTTGTAAATACTTATATTTATTTACATTTTCTAACATTGATTTTCCTATATCTCTAATAACATCTTCTAATATAGTAGCTTCTGTAAAGTCTGCCTTTGGCAAAACTTCCATAATTAGATATTCTTCTTGCAACTCTTTAATTCTACTTTTTACAGTATCATAATAATTTTTCTTTGAATAATACTCTACTAAAAAGCCTATTAAAAAAGCTGCAATTATCACTACTGCCACATATATTTTTATAAATATTTGCATATCATATGGAATTAAGAGAATCTCAATAGTTATAACTGCAAATACTAGTAAACTAATATAAATAATTTTATCTTTTAGATATTCTTTGAATCTCATTTTAAAATATACCCCAATCCTCTTTTTGTTTCGATTAAATCTTTTAGGCCTACTTCTTCTAATTTAGTTCTTAATCTTTTTATATTAACTGTAAGTGTATTGTCATCTACAAAACTTTCACTATCCCATAAATAATCCATTATTTCATTTCTAGAAACAATTTTTCCTTTGTTTAAAACTAAATAATGTAATATTTTTAATTCGTTTTTTGTTAATTCTATTGATTTATCATCTTTTTCTATAATGCTCTTTGATATATTTAAAACAAATTCTCCACAATCTATTTTATCTTGATTTACTTGGCTTGTATTACTTCTTTGTAATAGTCTTTCTATTTTTGCAAGTAAAATCTGAATATTATATGGTTTCGTAATATATTGATCTGCACCATTATTAATGCTTAAAAGTTCATCCAATTCACTATCTCTACTTGTTACTATTATTATTGGAACATTTGAAACCTTTCTTATTTCTTTACAAATATATTCTCCATCCATATATGGTAAGTTTATATCTAATAATACCAAATTTGATTTACTTGCTAAAATGTCCTCAATTGTATTGTCGAATTTTTCCAATACTATTACTTCATACCCATGTTTTTCTAAAAATATTTTTAATTCTTCCCTTAATTTTTTATCATCTTCAACTATTAATATTTTAGCCATATTATCTTTCCTTTACTGTTTAAATTTCCTTTCCTAGTTTAAAAGCATCTTCTAGATACTTTGTTTTTATTATATCTTCTGGTGCACCACAGCCTATAGCAAAAACTTTTCCTTTAATATCCCAACCAAAATAACTACAAATAGCTTCTAATTCTACTTGTATTGGTTTTACAACAATTTCTCTATCATCCCAAGCTGTAGAAAGTAAAATTACATCTTTTTTTGTATGTAACTTTTCATCTATTGCATAAAATCTATCAATTACAGTTTTTAGTTGAGAAGTAAAATTGTAATAATAAATTGGGCTTACAAATACTATTAAATCAGCAGTTAATAAATCTTCATATATTTGTTTCATATCGTCATTCTTGATGCATTCTCCATCTTCACAAGCATAGCATCCACTACAACCACTTATTTTTAAAAATGCTGTATCATATCTTTTTATATCGTGTTTTTCTTTATTTAATCCATTTAAAAAGTTCTCCAATAATAAATTTGAAGTTCCATTTTTTCTAGGACTTCCGGTTAATATTAAAATATTCATTTTATCCTCCTATAAGCATTTAAGTACTGTTCTTAAAATTCCTATTTTTAAAAAATTGTTAGATTATTGTATGTATTATACAGTTTGGTTAGTCAAGATGGTTATCATAAAATAATTTCTTTTATATTTATACTATAATAATCTAGATTTTACAAGCCAAACACGCTTGCAATACTTCTTTCGTTGAAGTTTTATGTAAATTATGGTATAATAGAGTTTAGGTAACAGTAAATATTTCAAAATGGCAAAATGCCAGAAAACAGGAGGATTAAAAATGAAGAAACACAAAATCGTTTACACATTCAGAGTCAATAACAACCGGTATGGAGTCTCAATTTCTGTGAATACGGTTCCCATTGCGGGAGTGATACAAGCATTTGTTTGTAGAGATACTTTGTCACAACAAAAAGAGTCTTTGTCACAAACCAATTGGGTTCACTCTTCGGTGATTTATGGTCATAAAATAAATTGCGGAGAAAAAATTGTTTATGTAGGCGGGACCGAAAGCCCTGAATACTTTAACGCCATAACTTCCGAGGCGAAAGCTGCAGAAATCCATGCCATCAGCTGGCTGGAAAGCTTGGAGTATTCACAAATCCTCGAATACTCCTCAATGCTCGAAACTGAGGAGTAAAACAAACAATGCATCGGTGCGAACACCGATGCATTTTCTTATATCTTTTTAAATAGGGATTTTAAGTCCGTCCCTTTTTCACTATTAGTCTACATTAATTAATTCATATTCTTTTGTTCCGAATCCAAGTTCAGCTGCTGCATCTATAGTATGAGTTCCATTTTGTCTCTCTACTCTTGCTACAAAGTGATCTCTTCCTGGATCTTTTGAATTATATACTAAATCTATACAAGCTTGGTCTATTGCTATTGGATCTGTACTTGCCAATATTCCAATATCTTTCATACATGGGTCTTCTGCAACTGCACAGCAATCACAATCTACAGATAGATTACACATAACATTAATAAATAAAATATTATCTTTAAAATAATTTACTACAGAAGATGCTGCATCTGCCATTGATTCTAAGAAAAGATTTTGCTCTGGTAAATTATCCCATACTATTGTTTGATCTTTAGTTTTTCCGGCTGAATGTATCCAAGATTTTCCTTCTGATGAAGCACAACCTATTGATAATTGTTTTAATGCTCCACCATATCCTCCCATTGGATGTCCCTTAAAATGTGATAAAACTAACATAGAATCATAGTTTTTCATATTTTTTCCTACAAAGTTTTGTTTTAAAACTTTTCCATTTGGAATATCTAGAACCATATCGTCTCCATCAGCATCCATAATATCTACATCAAAATATTTTGTCCAACCATGGTCCTCTATTAATTTCTTATGTTTCTCTGTACTGTTTCTTGCTCCTTCATAGGCTGCATTACATTCTACAACAGTTCCATTTACTCTTTCTACTATTGCTTTTACAAATTCAGGTCTTATATAATTTTGATTTCCTTGCTCTCCAGAATGTAATTTAACAGCTACTTTTCCTGGTAATTCTTTACCTAATTTTTCATACATTTTAATTACACTTTCTGGTGTAATTTCCTTTGTAAAATATACTTTAGCTTTATCCATTTTATACTCCTCCTTATGAAAATATTATACTTAATTTTTCAATTATTATTTAACTATTTATATATCACTTGGAGTTAGATTTAAGTCAATAGTTTTTTTATTATTTTCAAATTTATCTACTTATGCTTGAACTATATTTTTTCTATGAAGTTTTATAAAAAAATCCTCTATTATTCCAATACATATCATTATTATTGGTGATATTGGATTAATAATTAGAAACATTAATATAATTAAAATAGTTAAAAGTATTACCAATTTACTAACACTAGGCATTTTTATTTTATTTTTAATTCTTTTTGACATCCAAAACAAACTTGTTTTTATTAACATATATAATTCTCTGAAAGCTGCGACCGTTATAAATCCAATATATAAATCTGTAAGAACTTCTTCTCTAGTCGAAAACAAGTCAAATTTTAATATTACTCTTTGCCTTCTTGTTAATAAGTTTAACAATTTTAAATCTTTAAACGTAACTACTTCATATTTATTTTTTACTTCATCACAAAAGAAAAGTTTACATGTCAAATTTTTGCTTGGACAACCTGTACTAGTTTGTAATCTACAAACTCTACAACAGCCATTTTTCTCTTTTAAATTATGTTTTCTCTGGACTATACATTGATTACATTTAAAATCGCATATGTTTTCGCCTTCAAATTTCTTGTCAATCTGTTCACATGATTTATCATATATATATGCTATTCTTTGTAGTCTTGTTTTTTTATTTAAGACTTCTATTATATCTTTTATTTCTTGATTTTCTCCATTATATATGAATTCTGTATTTTTATATATAAATGTCTTGTATTTCTTATATTTTTTATAAATCTCATTTACATTATCTGTCTCTATTAAAATTTTTTTCTTTTCCATTACTCAATCCCCAAATATTACTTTTTAATTAGTTCTTTTAAATTCTCATAATAATATATATTTTCTGTCATGTTATATCCTTTTATTTTTTTGGTTACAACTTCAATTAACTTTCCTCCCATATGTTTATAAAAATCATTTGCCGGATTATTTACTAAGCAACCAATAACCATACTATTAAATCCTAAACCAATTAGCTCTTTTACGTCATGATAAAAAAGCATTTTTCCATATCCCTTTTTCTTAACCTTATTTAATAAATATAATGAATATAGTTCTCCAATATCTTCATATTTTTCATATGTTGATTTACCTATTCCAGTCATTCCAACTGCTTCATTATTTACTTTAAAAACAAATTTTTTTATATTATTCTTTTTATCATTATCAAATTTATTAATTTGCTTTTGTATAGAATTTTCTACGTTATTAGCCACTTCATCTAAAATTGAATCAGCTATAAGTCCTTTATATGATTCCTGCCAAGCTAAAGTATCTACTTTAACATAGTCTGGAATATCTTCAAGTGTTAGCTCTTTAATTTCTATTTTATCCATATTTTCTCCTTAAACTTTATCTTTATCTATTAAATCATATCTTTTAAAAATAGTAATTATCATACTATAAACTAATTTTTTCCCTAATAATTCTCTAAATTTTGTTGTTTTACTTTTTCCCTCATTTCTTAGTTTCTCTAGTTCTTCTCCTAATTCCTTATAGTTATTAATGATGTCAGCTAAAGCCTTTTCAAAACGCTCTAATCTATCCAAGGTTATTCCTCCTACTCTTTCCATTTAAATGTATCTATAATTTTTTGTGCTGCACTATCTGTTTCAGTTGAATCACCATAAGTGGTTTCATGTACTAAAATATATTTGTAATCACCTACAATGTAATATTGTGTGGTAGTATTATCTTGATCTTTTATACTAAAAGTATAAACAACATATCCATTTTTTGTATTTGAACCATTTGCATTTAGTTCAACATTTTCATCTCCTCCTATTTGCATAGAAAGTTGATTTAGGATAGCCATTCTAAATTTTTCGTGTTCGCTGGCTGCATATTTATTAGTACCTTCATTTACAGAAATATTATTTGGTCTATTGTCATTTTCCTGTCCTTCTTTTACATAGAAAAATTTATTATTTGTAGAATGTGCTTCACTTTCTATCCAATCAGCGGGAATTTCATATGTACCAAAATCTTTTTCTATTAATGTTCCTGGTATATTTTCTAACATATTATTTACTATTTCTAAAAACTTATTTGATAACTCCTCATTTGCAAATACAATGTTTTCACCTTCAATTTTCCAACTATTCTTATTAGTTATTAAAAAATCAATTACAGAGTTATAACTATCTAATATAGTTATAATTCCATCTATATTATGTTCTACAGTATTATCTTTACTCTCCTCTTGATTTCCTATTAATTCTTGCTTATAAAAATCCACATAATAGCTATCCAAACTTTTATTATTTATATAAGACATTAGCGTTTCTTCTGTAAATAATTCTTCATATCTATTTTTTAGTTCTTGTAATTCTTGCTTTGTATTTTCAATATATTCCTTTGTTGTTACGAATTCTGGTCCATCATTTTTATAATTATCTATCGTTAATATATTTTCTAACTTTTCATTGTTTAATATTTCTGAAATTTTTGTTATATTCTGGAATCTAGCTGTTAAATATTCTTTTAACGCATTTTCTACTTGCAAATAGTCTCCATCCGAAATTCTTCTAGTAAGCATTTCATTAATCTTTTCTGTGTCTATATTTTCCTCATTTGTTAATTCCTTTATTTGTTCACATTCTGATATTAATTCACTCTCTTGTTTAAAGTCATGATATAATCCAATTCCAATTGCAATTATTCCAACTATTAATACAAGTGCAATTACAACTACAAGTGTTATAATAAATCTTTTTTTCATAAAAATTCTCCCCTTTTATTTCATTTTGTATATATTACGTCCTATTTAACAAACCTTATATATCCATCTTTACGTGGTTTTGCTTCACTTTTTTCTTTTGGATAACCTAAAATACAATGTCCGATACCTACATAATTTTCTGGTATGTTCCATTCTTTTAACATTTCTTTTCCTTCGTCTGTTTCGAATTCTTCTTTTGCTCTATGTATCCAGCAAGAACCTAGTCCTAGACTATATGCAGCATTCATTAAATTTCCTAATACTAAACTTCCATCTTCTATGTATGTTCCAATATTCTTATCTGCCAATACTACTAATACCGTTGGTGCTCCATAAAAAGGATCTTCATCTTTTCCCATTATTTTCGCATTTAGTTTAGAAAGTTTATCTATTATGCTTTTATTTTGAAGAACAACAATAATTGGAGATTGCATTCCCATACCTGTTGGAGCATATTCTCCTGCTTTCAAAACACTATTTAATTCATCTTCTTTTATCTGAGTTGATGAATATTTTCTACAACTTCTTCTTTCCACTAAATTCTTAATAGTTTCATTCATAATAATTTCTCCCTTCATACTATAAAATTTCTTCAATCCATTTCTTTACATTCTGTATATCTTTCTCATCTGGATGTGTTAATGCTTTATCAAAATTTTCTACACTAACTTTTAATTTTTTATCATCTGGATGTTCTTTAATTAAACCTACATATCTATCCCTTACCTGCATTGGCATCTTGCCTTGACAGAAAAATTTTCCTAATATTTTATTTGAATCGTTGATATTTATTTTTATCCTTTCAAACAGTTTTTCATAATATTCTTCTGATCCACCAAATCCTGCTGTACCAAAATATGCAACCTTAGCATTTTTTATATTTTTCATAAATTCTGTAATTTCTGTAGCACACATTCCTTTATCAGTCCATGATCCAATTATAAATAAATCTGCCTGTATGTCTTTTTTTGGTTCTCCAAAATATACAATATCTGCTTTTGGAATCTCCTCTTTTATAGCTTCTGCTAAAAGTTTTGTATTTCCTGTAATACTTTTATATACTATTGCAATTTTCATTTTATCACCTCATATTTTTATTGTACTAATAACTTTTAATTAAATCAATTCTTTTTTTTATTTAAATGAAATCTTAATAATTAAATATATAATGCTAGAATTTTTCCAAGTTTATTTCTTATAAGTAATCACGAATTACCTGCCACTCGATTTGCTCGGGTGGCATAGATAGCCTAATATACGTAAAAAACAAAGCAAGGAGGCGACAATAAAATGTCATCCCCCCTGCCTTTCTTAGGTTATACTTGCATACTTAATCATAGATTTTGCATACAAGTTATTGGCTATTTATTCATTCTAATTACTTCCATATATTTCTGCAATACAGGAAATCTATGTCCTTCTAATTCGAAAAGCCACTCTCCAAGAGTGTCACTGTAAAAGGCCATTGTTACTTTGCATTCATGCCTGAAACCAACTTCGCTTACAACATTTAGCGTACCTTCTTCAACGATTGAATCAGCTGTTATGCCATACTCTGCAGCAGCATATACATCTGCTTTGGCATACACACTTTCATTTGGACTAACTTCTGATACATAGAACCATTTCGTATCAAAAGGTTTTTGGATTCCTGTCAGTTTAAAAAATGTGCCATATGAATCTGTAGCAATTTCTTTTACTACATATTCACGATTCTCGTTTATTTTTAAAAGATTTCCCCGCTTTTTTGAATTTTGCTTTGGATAGAATTCGTTTTCCACCTTTTCTGCGTTAAGAATAACTTTCATAGCTTTTTACCTTTGAGGGAGCATCGCTCTACGACGTAAAACAGCTTTCAACTTATCAACGCTCCACACTTCTTTTTATTTAACTACCGCGAATAGATATGTCAATCGTTATCCATTTTGTCTTATGGCTCTATGTTTATATTAGTATCTATATCTGAAAAGACTTTAACTTTTATACTTCTTTTCATTTCTTTAGAACGATTATTATTCTCATCAATATTAAAGACAAAATAGTCTACTTTACAATCAAATTCCGCAATTTGCATTTTTAATTCATCTAACTCTGCCTCATTATTTTTAATATTGTCTGAATTCAAAATAAAATTTAACACGTAAGGATCAATATTGTTGTTTTCATTTTCTCCAACAATTACCTTCTTTATTAAACATTTGTAAGCATCTTCATCAAAGTACTCAATTATATTTTTATTGCATTTCAAATTTTGTTTCATATTAGATACCCTATCATGTATTCTTTTCTCTGTTTTTGAAATTCCAGCATTTTTAGTAATATTTTTATTTACTTCTGCGAGTTTTTTATCTAACTCTGATCTTTTTTTAGTATATTCCTCTTCTGTTATTATTTCATTTAAACTCATATCTAATAATTTCTTTATTTGACTTTGTAAACTTTTTTCTTTTTCTTTAAGTGTTTGTATTGTTTCTAAAGTATTGTTCTTCTTTATTGCCTTCTCCACTTTTTCAAAGAAATCATTAACTATCTCTTGATTGTTTGCTAATAACATTTTATGTACTTCAATAAATGCTTTTTCTATAACGTTTTGTGGTATAACTTTACTATTGTTACAATCCTTTTTTCCTTTTTTTATAGCAGCCATACATTGCCATCCCACTTTGTCTTTTCCCCACTTTTTCCTAGAAATAACTCTTCCACAGAAAGCACATTCCATTGAATTACTAAAAGCATATTTTGTATTAAAATATCCTTCTTTAATTCCTGCATCACAACATGTTTCACGTCGTGTTTGCATTATTTCTTGAGCTTTATTCCATATTTCTTCGCTTATAATAGATTCGTGATGATTTTCCATATAATATTTATCTTGCTCACCCATATTAATTTTTCTTTTATGAGAAATAGGATCAATTGTATATGTCTTTCCCTGTAATACATCTCCTTTGTATTTTACATTTTTTAAAATGCCTCTAACACTTGATTCACTCCAGTTAGTATTACCAAGTTTTGTACTATAATCACTTTCTGTTAATTCCTTTGCTATTTGTGTTGCTCCGATATCCTTGAATATATCTATCATATATGTATTGAACTATTTTCTTTTCTTTGTCATTTACAGATAAAGTTTTTGTAATCGGATCGTAGTCATAACCTAAGCATCCATTAAATCCAATTAACTCTCCTCTTTCCATTTTAGCTTTAAATCCTAATTTTACGTGATTAGATATATTTTCACTTTCTTGTTGTGCAACAGAACTTAAAATGGTCAAAACAAATTCACTAGACATTTCTAATGTATTAATGTTTTCTTCAACAAAAAATACAGCTATATTTCTTTCTTTTAACATTCTAACATATTTTAAAGTATCCACTGTATTTCTGGCAAATCTTGATATTGATTTTGTAATAATCATATCAAATTTTCCAGCAAGAGCATCATTTATCATTCTCATAAAATCACTTCTTTTATAATCTAATGTTCCTGTAATAGCTTCATCAGCATACATATCTACATATACCCACTCTGAATTTTCTCTAATCTTTGACTTAAAGAACATTAGCTGTGATTGATAACTATTTCTTTGATCTTCATCATCTGTACTAACTCTTGCATAGGCTGTTACTCTTAATAATCTATTAAGAACACCTCCATTTCTTCGATCTACACGACCTTCAATTTTCTTTATTACTTTCACATTAGCAACCATATGTATAACCTCCATATAGCGCTTGTTACATCATATATTCTTATTTTATAGCGTTATTGATTTTTTTTCAACGTTTTAAGTCCAATTTATATATTTTTTAATTTCATAGTATTCTTGCTCTGAAATCATTTCCATTCTATATAAATAATTCAATAAATACATTTCTGTACTTGTTTTTATAACATTCTCCATATTTTATAACCCTTTCCAAAAGAATTCTATAAATCAACCTTTTATATGATTGCATCAAGCTCCTTTTATTTTTATATTTAGTTAATCTTTTGTGTTATACAATGTTTCTTCATTACATATCAATTTTTTCAATGTTTATTTTCATTTTTTCTTGATGATTTTCTTTTAAGTGTTTTGAATGTCCTACAACTAAACTTTTATCATGAGCCTCCATTGCTCCAGTATAAAAGGTTTCAATAGTAGAAACATCAAAGCAGCTTGTATTTCCCGAATTTATAAAATTATTAAAAGCTACTACTGCAAAAGCAATAGCTTGATTTTTAGTTAATGTACTAGGTATTTTATTCATTTAGATTTACCTCCATTCTTATAATTTCTTAAATAATTCATTTGTTCTTTATCTTCAAATTCTCTTTCTTCATCTGTTTTACATTTGTCTGTTCCTACTATTACTAAATACATAAAAATAGTAATTAGTAAGAAAATAATATATACTACCAAAAATGTTATCATTGCTATTTTATCTAACATTTTTATACCTCCAACTTTATATTTAAACTTGATAATAAATTGCATTTTCTATTTTTGTTTCATTAACAATGATTAGCTAAATCATTCACTGGAATTCCACCACTCCGCTAACAGCCGAGTTGCACCCTATACGATGAGTTAAGGCTATGCAAGTGTATCATTATAACTATTATGATCTTCGCCTTATAAGTGGCTAACTTATATTTTAGTATGAAGTTCTGCATCCTCATTTAAACTAGCTCCCATAATAGAACGTTTTTAATGAACCCATATTCAATTTTCAATGTGCTATCAAAAACATATTTTTTTGTTTTCTACTATTAACAGCGATTGAAAATTGAAAAGGTTATGGGCAAATTAAAATTTTTTTAATTTTTTTCTTTGGCTAATTTATCAGCAAATCTTTTATTTTTTATAACTTTTATTGCATATTCAATTAAAATGCTTTTTAAATCCTCATCTATTTCCTTATTTTTGTTTTGCGAATATTTATTTATCATTGGCATTATTTTATCTATAACAAATACAAGTGTTGCTTCATCATATCTTGCTTTTACTAATAATTCATAAAATTTTGTTTTTTCCATATAACTATTCCTCCATGTATCTTCTTAAACTTAAAACAGCTCTCAATTTTAATTGCTTTACTGCATTTTCATTTGAATTTAATTTTTTAGCGATTTTAGCAAGAGAATTTTTGTTAAAATAATAATTTATAATTACATATCTTTGTTCTGGAGTTAATTTATCAATTGCTATTTTTAATTTTTCATAATCTCCTTTTATGTTTTCAAATGGTTTATTATCATTTTTATCTTGAATTTTAGACCATTCTACATAATTAATTTTTTCTTCTCTCTTTTTTATAACTTCAAGATGCCTCTCATAATCAAGTTTTTTATGTAATAATGCTATTTGCATATAATTTATAAATTTTGCAAATACAACATCATCTTTAAATTCTTCATTAGACATAAATAAAACCTCCTAGTTACTCAAATTTCAAATAATTTGAATAACAGGAGGTCCTCTACATTTTCTGTATATAGACATTAAAAGAGCAGAAATGTCCGTTAACTTTTTTCTGCTCTTTCTAAAATATGAAATTATTTTGACTAAATCCAAGACAATCCTCAATCTACACACCTCTAAATGCGTAGATTTTTAGAACATAAACATAAACATTTCTATAAAGCTACGCCAAAAATCTCTCATATTTTTTTCTTTTAGCATGTTTATGCTTAATTAGTACATAGAATGGAATTGTGTCATATATAAAAATAAAAGCACACAATAACACTTTAAAAGTTAATGTATGCTTTCTAAATTATTTTTATATATTAAATAAAAATCCATCTTATTCCTCCCTGCTTTTAAATAACATCATTGGTAATTTGATGGATTCCTCTTTCGCTTTAATTTTATCGACATATTATCACATTTTTCTACAAAAAAATAAAATGCTTTGTAAAATATGAAAATTGCTATACAAAAAGTCAATTTCTGCTTTTCATATATAAAATTTGCTATTTTGTATAATAATTATATTTATTAAAATATATCTTTTATTGATATTTTATAATGATAATTCATGAAAAATAATGATTATTTGTGATATATATACTTCTTTTCTGTATTTTCAACCATAATATAACACATTTTATTTGCAAAATTTGTCGAACTTTGTAAATAAAACAAAAAATATGCAAAAAGTATCTTTTTACTTCTTGCATATAAATAACTATTCTATGAAAATTAAATTTTAAAGTGTATTATTTAGAGTTTCTATTTTTTTCAAGCCATTTTTCAAATTCATTTTCACTTAATCCCTTTTTTATTCTTTTTAACTCATCATAGATAATCTTATAATCATTTACTGGTTTCTTTATATATCCTGCAACTTCTAATCCATCTCTTATAACAGCTTCTTTATAATCAGCAGATATTACTAAAAATTTAACTTTATTATTATCATTGAAATACTTTTTTATAATATCTAACCCAGTATATTTATGATTTCTCATAAGATCTGTTATAACAATGTCTGGTTTTAATTCTTCTATCATTTTAATCTCATCATCATCATTATTTGCTATTCCAAGTATTTCAATATCATTATATTTTTCTAAATATTCTTTTATAAATTTGCAAATGTGAACATTGTCATCTGCAATTATAATTTTAATTTTGTTCAACATATTAAAATTTCCTTCCTTTAATTCATTATTTATCTGTATTATTGTTTCTTTAGCTGCAATATAAAAAATGTCTTTCAAATTTCTTTCAAAATATTTATTTATATCATATACATAATCAAATATTTCTTCATATATTTTTCTTTTCATTTTTTTATCAATTTTATTATTATTCTCAATATCTTCTAACATCTTTTTTATTCTATTTCCACTACTGTTTTTTATAATATGTAATAATAATTCCCTAAAATTCTGTTTTTCACAAACTCTTTCAATTACATCAAATTTTATTTCTTCCATTTTTCCCCTACTCTTCCTAATTTTTTCTTCTTTTGGTTTGAATAGTCTACCAAAATTAGCAAATAAATATTGTAAAATATAGCATAATAACTATTGTGAAAGGATTTAATTTATTATGAAGGTAAAAAAATTAAACGGAAAATCAAATGTATTAGGTAAAAATGTTAAAAAATATAGAGAATTAAGACACTTAACTCAAAGAGAATTATCGGACAAAATTGCTCTTTTAGGTGTAGATATATACCATTCAGATATCTCTCAAATTGAAAATCAAAAATTACTATTAAAAGATTTTGAAATTATAGCTCTTTGCAAAGTTTTAAATATATCTTATGAACAATTATTTGAAGATACTGATAATATATTTGATTAGTTATTTATTGCTGGTTTTTACAATTTTATTAATTATAATATTTTTGATTAATTTAATCAAATACTTGTATAGAATATGTTGTTAATCATATTCTTTTTTATTTTCCTCCTTTCATAATTTTTTCATATTTTATTGCCCCTATTTAGCAAATTTTATTACTACTTTTCTATTCCCTTTTTATTATAACACATTCTCTCAAAATATTGAACTATTTTCGAAAATTCTCTCAATTTATTGAGAGGTTTTAGTAACTAAATTTGATAAAATTATTTAAGTTTAGAAAGGTCGTGAAACTATGGAATTTTCAGATGTTGTCGCTTTAAAGATAAAAGAATTAATGAAAGAAAAAGATATTTCCACTTATGGACTTGAGAGTCTAACTGGAGTATATAGTTCAACAATTACATTATTTCTTAATAGAAAAACTAAAACAATCAGACTTGAAAACTTATTATATATTTGTGAAGCTCTAGGAACTAATTTGTCAGTTTTTTTTGCTGATGAAAGATTTAACGAAGCTGAAGCTCAAAATTGGCTTAAAAGAAATAAAGAAAAGTAATAAAAATTATCTATTACTTTTCTTTATTTTTTATTTAAAATTTTTCTTTATAATCTAAATACCAACTTGTAATTTGTCTTTTTTATTTTCTTTAATATTTTCTTTACAATACTCTTTTATTCTATTTATTTTATTTTCACTCAAATTTGTACTCCCTTTAATATAATGTAATTTTATATTTTGTTTGTAATTATAATATGTTACATATATTTTTGATTTATATGATTTTAATTTATTTTAAGCCTATAATATAGTTGTTTATTTTTTCAGATTGTTCCTGAATATCTGCAATGTATTTATCAAATATATCTGTTCTTATATTACATTTAGACTTTTTTTCTAAAATTTTTCTTAATAGTTCAAATGAGTCTATGATATGATGCCTAAATTCATAACTATCTTCTATTCTATTAAACTCTAATGATTCTATAATCGCAAAAGATTTATCAAATGCATCTAATATTTCGTTCAAGAGTTCTTGACTTATTTGAGAGTTGTTACTTTTGTAGTAAATGTTTAAATACATTCTATATTTTGAATATACTTCATCAAAGTTTAGACTAATATTTTCTTTGTCTAAAATAACTTTGGCAATATGAATGTAAAATGCTTTTATAAAAACATAAGTTAATGTTTTATCAATGTTTTGGTTTTCATTAAATTCCTCTAATATGTTATAAATACTATCTTCACTTAAGTCAAATAGCTCACTTGCAAAATCATTTGTTAAAATATTCTTCATTTCTATCTCTCCCTTATAACTAACCATTCTCATAACTTAAATTATGAGTACCTAATTTTCCCATTCTCCTGAACTTTCTTTTTAGCAAAGTAAAATATTTTCTAAAATTAATTTTATTTATAATATATCCTAATACACATCCAAATATAATTAATAAAATTCTCAATTCTATTGCAGTACTTGTATCAAATAAAGCCGAAGCAGAACTAATTGCATTTACAGTAATAAATATTACTTGATACTTATAATCATTTATAAACGTATAAATATAATTTAAAATTATTGTAACAATCACATCATATTTTTCTGGTACCAATGCTTGGAATAATATAGCAAAAACAATTGAACCAATTATTGTTGAAATTATTCTACTTATAAATCTTTTTTGAGTATTAGAAAAATCAATTTGTGTTAAAGACATAACAGACATTGAAATCCACATAGTCTTTTTAACACCAAACAATGTACCAATCAACATCGCAATACTTACACCAATAGCCATCTTTAAAGCTATAATAAACCTATTTGATGTTATACTCATACTCTTAAATGCTTGCTTAATTGTATCATGCTCCTTATTTGAATTTTTATTTTTAAAATAATATACTAATGACACTATTACTCCACCTATAAGCAAACTTAACATTCTAGTTACAAAATCATGACCCTCTGCGGGATTTGACTGATTAAAAATGTAACATAAAAGAAATGGCATATACGCCTTATATTCTGGTTTTGCTGATGGAATGTACATAATTAAGAATATTGTAATAAAGTTTACAATCAAACCTATTACTGGATTTATTTGAGCCAACTTATTTGAAAATCCTATTTGTAAAAACATCAAAACAATAACAAATGGTGCTTGTTTTATATTAATTCCTATATCCATATACCAATACATCATAGTTCCAATTAATACACATACCCATGTCAAAGAATTATTTGTACCAAATATTTGTGAAAATACGCCTACAAATAATGTAATAAAAACCAACTTTAATAAATTAGAAAATATACTTTTACGTGTTATTTTTTGCATAAAATACCTTCTTTCTCGCAAAAATTATGGCTAATATTTACAAAAAAATTAGCACTCTGTAAAAACGACTGCTAATATTTTATACCTATTTTTAGCAGTTGTCAATTCAAAGTGCTAAATATTCACATAAATTTCACATTTAACTTTTCTATTTTCCCATTCACCATTAACATATCTTTCCATATTATTGATTAATCAAATTTATCCCTTTGATTGTTGGATACAGTAACTTTATAAAATCTGTTGCATCTTGTTTTGAGCCAACAACACTCCCATAATGAACTGGTATAGCAAATTTAGGTTTTATAATATTTATTAATTGTGCTGCCTCTTTAAAATCCATTGTATATGTCCCACCAACTGGAACAAATGCAACATCACATTTTACTTTTTTATTTTCTTCAGTAATATCAGTATCTCCTGCTATATAATACCTAACACCCTTTATTTCTATAATATAGCCTAGCCAATTATTTTCTTTTGGGTGAAAAGGCTTATTTGTATTATATGCTGGAACTGCCTCAACTTTTATTCCATCAATAATTTCTGTATCTCCTGAATCAAGCGTAAAAATGTTTTCTTGATTTATTCCTTTTTCAAGTAATTTAGGTAATAAATCATCAGGAATAACAAAAATAGAATTAAATTTTCTTACTTTATCTATATCATCTTCAGAATAATGGTCATAATGGTCATGTGTTATAAAAATTATATCTGCATCATTATAATTTTTATCTATATGATATGGATCTATATAAATAATTTTTTCTTTATTTATTTTTATACAACTATGGTATAAAACCTCTATATTATCAAGAATATTTATCATTTCTACTACCTCTATTTTTAGATATTATAATATAAATAAATATACAAAACAAATTATTCTTCTTTTATAGCTATTATCAATTCATTTGGTTGTACCATCATATTTGCATTTTTATATGTAAATCTTGCATGAGAAAAATAAACTTTATAATTTTTATTTTCTAATTTAGTACGTGTCAAAGATAAAAATTTATCAGTATCTTGTTCAGATAAATTATTTTTTACTCTTATTGAGTTTGATAATTCTATTCTTTTAAAATTTGCTTCTTTTAATTTTCCCAGTTGTTTCTCTGTCTTTTCTAAATTTTCTGATATTGGATAAACTGGTGTAAGAACGCAATTACCTTCTAAAGCCAATTTTCTGCTACTATCATCATTTCTTTTTGAAATTTTAAACTTCCACATATTGTTATTACTTTCATTTTTTATATCTTCCCTACAACTTACTATTTTTTTGCTTTGTTTACACCATATATTATATCATGAAAAAAGCAAATCATTTTAACGGCTTTCTCAACAAATTATAATTTTCTATTTATCTAATTTTATTATATCGTTTACATCATTGGAGCAAATAATCTTAAAATAGCTTGCCATAGTCCTTTAAATAAACCATTTTTTGCTTCTTTTTCATCTACTTTATGTGATTCTTTAAAGGAATCCTCAAAATCTTTTTTGATATCTTTTATTACATTTGTATCCTTCATATAAATACCACATTCAAAATGTAAATATAAACTTCTATAATCTAAGTTTATTGTTCCTACAGTTGCTATTTCATCATCGGATAAAAATACTTTGCTATGTACAAAACCATTCGTATAAGTATAAATTTTTACTCCACCTTTAATTAATGTATAAAAATAAGAAGAGGTTAAATCATATACAATTTTTTTATCGGGTATTCCAGGAACAACAATTCTGACATCTACTCCTCTTCTTGCAGCTAAGATTAAACTATTTATCATATCTGTATCAATAATTAAATAAGGTGTATAAATATAAACATACTTTTTCGCTTGATTGATAATATTTAGATAAATATCTTCGCCGGTTATAACATCATCTAATGGACTTTCCCCATAAGGTACAACGAAACCATTTTCCTTATACTTTTCAGTAAAATTATATTTGTATTTATTATAATCATTATCTTCTTTTTTAAATGAATTCCACATTTCTAGAAACATAACAGTAAAATTCCAAACAGCTTCACCTTTTATCCTAATTCCATTATCTTTCCATACTCCTAATTTACTATTTATATTTATATATTCATCTGAAATATTAATTCCACCAGAAAAAGCAGTATGTCCATCAATTATCATCATTTTTCTATGATCTCTATTATTCATAATAATACCTGCAAATGTCGATAATTTATTAAATTGCATACATTTTATTCCATATTTTCCCAGTAACTTTGGATAATTACTAGGTAGCATAGCAAAAGAACCCATATCATCATATAATACTCTTACATCTAGTCCTGAATTTGCTTTTTCTTTTAATATATCTAAAATTTCTTGCCACATAGTACCATTATTAATAATGAAATATTCTATAAAAATAAATTTTTTGGCTTTTTTTAGTTCTTCTAACATAACAGGATAAACGTCATCACCAAGAGAATAATAGTTTATCTCATTGTTTTTCGTTACAGGAAATCCTGCAAATTCACTTATATATTTTAATTGTCCTAAATTTTTAGTATCGATTTCTTTTTTTATAAATTCATCTTGTATTAAGTATTTTTGACCATTTTCTATATTTTCATTAATATTCTTTAAAACTTTACTTCTTTTCATATTATTACTAAGTATGATATATAGAAGTGTTCCAATTAATGGAAAAAGCATAATCAGTAATATCCATATTAAATCGCTACTTAATCTTTTACTATACTTGATAATCATTAAAACAATTATAATACTAAGTAAACCATAAACTACTTGAATAATACTTATAAATTCTCCAAATTTTAAATATATAAATAATGTTAATAGAATTTGTATTAATAAACCTATTGCTACAACAATTCCTCTTTTTACTGCCATCCACATATTTTTTCTCCTCATGCTAATTCATTTTTATATGTAATACTTTTATCTTCTTTATAAATAAACATTAATTTTGAGTTCTTATCTGTTCTTCCTTTATCAAAGGATAACGAATAAGTACATTACTATCTAGATTTTCTTTGTGCATATCAACTGCTGTTATTTGATGATTATCATATGTTGTATAATAATAAATTCCCTTATTTACATTACAGCAAGATGTATAAATTGTTATTTCAAATTTATCATCACCTAAATCACAGCATCCTCTTTGTTGATCAACGCTACCTAAAATGTGAAAAAATTGACTAACACTTGATTTTTCATCTTCTTTAGAAAAAGAATTTAATTTAGTATACGCTACTCTTATGAATCTTGATTGCGATGATAAATCACCTGGTAGACCTATTGCTCCCATTCCTCTACTATATAAACTTAGATCTAATTCTTTACTAAATTTATTCTCTGGAGATTTAGGTGATAAATACATATAATTATTTAAGGCAAACATTTGCTTATCAAAAGATGGATTATTAGTTAATACCCCTACTGGATTATCATATATTTTTATTCCATCAATAACAGACTCTACAGTTATTGATTGTGTGCTATCGGAAATAATCCAATGTAAGCTAGCTAATGGTAATTTATCACTAAATGGAGTATTTAACACATTCATTTTTTCAATCAAATTTCTAGCTTCATTTACATTTGAACATTGGCTTAAAATCCATGGTATCAGTTCAAATTGAGCAACATTATCTTTTCCTTCCTGTTTTTCTTTATAATGAGCATTTCCAACAAAATTTAAACCTGCTATTGCTAACCCTTTTTCGTTTATTGCATCGTAATATAATGGATAATCTTCAGTAACAAATGCCATTCCAATTATCGCATAATGACTCTTAATGTCATCTACTTCTCTAAATTTAAATTCAAAGTTTCTTGGTGTTATTGTTACTTCGTCTCCATATGAAAATTCATAATCCAATGTTCTTCCAAAATAAAAATCTTTCGTTTTATAAGTTGCTGCTGTACACATATTCTTTCCCTTCTTTCTAATACTATTTCTTATCTTTTATATAACTCTCTTTCAACTTACTATTTGCATTTATCTTTACTTTGTCAATTGATAACTTTGTTCTATCAATTCTTTTACTAAATCCTCGTCCACCTTTTTATCTATAATAATTGTATTCCAATGTTCCTTATTCATATGATAAGCTGGTATTACATAATCATAAGTATTTCTCAATATATCAGAATAATTTGGATCTGTCTTAACATTAAGGTATAACTTATTATTTACATTCATTAGTAATGCAAACCATTTTTTATTTTTGCAATGTTTCATTGTTACAGATTCAAAGTCATCTGGAAATGGACAATCTTTATATGTATTTTCTAATGTTAAACAATATTTAATTATTTCTTCTTTATCCATATCTTGTCCTCATAATAAACTACTAAATTTTTTACTATATTTAT